>Ga0180434_10000424_pt1 | contig 62381 bp, 60 predicted proteins | sample SS_ome_7_FD_132453 | JGI IMG/M metagenome (GOLD analysis project Ga0180434, IMG submission 132453) | Hypersaline lake sediment archaeal communities from the Salton Sea, California, USA - SS_1_D_2 metaG | ecosystem: Environmental > Aquatic > Non-marine Saline and Alkaline > Hypersaline >...
AGGTCATCTAAGTGCTCAGACAGTGTGGGACTTGGATAATGATGGGGAAAAGGAGATCGTGTTCGGTACCAGGAGAGGGCATTCTAAGAGGTTATGGTGTTTCAGCCATGATGTTAAACTGGAGTGGGTTTTTCCTTCTCTCGACATGCCTGGATTGCCAGGTGATCCAACCAGCAAGGTGTCCATTGTTGACGTAAATAACGACGGTGTTTACGAGCTCTGTCTTGGGGGTAGGGGTGGAAGGCTCCATGTTCTTGATGGTGATGGGAACATGGTGTGGTATTGGGACGAACCGCATTGCCAGAACATGATGGGTTCACCCCAAGCGATGGATGTGGATGGGGATGGTTTTGTAGAGTTCTTTCTCAACACCAACGATGGTTTCATCCACCGGGTTAGCCATGACGGTAGGTGGGTTTGGTCTTCTTTCCAGACATTGTATGGTAACCCGGGGCATCCCACGATATGTGATATCGATCAGGATGGGTTGTACGACGTGGTCTGGGCTTCACAGGATTATCATGTTTACTGTATCGATGCTAGGTGGGGATCCGTGAAATGGAGTTTCGACACCAAATCGAATATGGAGAACAATAATGTCATAGTGGCGGATATCGATGAGGATGGGGAGTTCGAAGCACTGGTATGGACCAGTCCCCCTACCTCTTCAATTATCAGTATAAACTATGAGGGCGTGGAGGAATGGGTCTGGAAACACCCCAGGCAGGGAACCATCAGGCTTTGCCAGGCTATAGGAGACCTGGACAACGATGGGGGTATGGACATGGTGGTAATGACCAGCGATGGTGCCTTCGCCATCGATATCAGCGGGGAGGTTCCAGAAACAATGTGGGAAATCAACCTAACTATGCTCAGCCAGGAAGGGTACCTGCCCTGGGGCACTATGGCGAATTACTGGTCCTCGTACCAGACCATCGCCGATATAGATAACGATGATGAACAAGAGGTTTTATGGCTTGCTCCTTTCCCCATTGTCACAGATGGCGCTACAGGCAGGTTAGAGGCTTATTACCTGAACGAGTATGTGGCTGTTAACAGGCGGGCGGAGAATGGTGGGTGGTGGGGAGACATCGATGGTGATAACACCTCTGAATGGATAGTAGAGCTAAACGGCCAAAACCATGCCCAGACACAGATCTATGCCCTCTCATTAGGCGGGGGATTCCCCGCCACATCTCCCTGGCCAGAATATTACCACACAGCCTACCCATCATCATACCAGTACAAACAAGATTGGCTGACCCTCAAAACAGCTGGATCCAACTCGCTGTGGTTCCCTGTCCCCGAATATACGCTATTCCTCGTGTCCCCGACTGGCATTTGGCTTGCCGTGATAGGTTGGAGCTTGCGGAAATGCCATGGATCATTCTGCAGATTTTCTATGTCCCTGATGATTTAGCCATCCTAAGAAGAGGAGGGTAATTGTTGTGGTGAGTATTATAAGAATGGTTAATGATCGATTTTCTATCGGTGTATTTGTACTGGTTTGGTTTTTCCCCCCGTTAGGGTCATATTCTTTTTTCGTCTGGTTTTGTTGGACTGTGAATTCTGTGCGGTCTATCTCGGATCTTTTAGGACTGTCGGAGATAATTATGATTGAGTAGTTCCCTGGGGTTGATGCATTGAAGGCGTAGCTTAGGTTTACTTCTCGAATTTTCTGTGTGAACCGTATTGATTGACCGATATATGATGTTACAGAGGTTCCGTTTTCTGCTTTAATGTGCACTTCGAAATACTTGAACGACTCGTAAAACGAGTGAGACTTTGTTGAATATTTCCACTTGATCTGTACCTCGTATTTTTCTCCCGCGTATATATTGTTAGGCAGTGTGAAGTTAATATCCCCGAAATATGGCGGTGGTCTAGGTCCAGGTAGACTAATCGTGGTGTTAACAACATCCTCGTATTCGGCCTTGAAATCATAGATGGTTTCATCGAAAGTTCCAATACCGAATATCTTAGAGTTGTGTATCTTGGCTGACTCCCCTCTTACAGTCATCTTGTTATAGCTATGACCATAACCATATTCGCAGTGTGAATTATTAACCATGATATGGGTACCAAGCATTGCGAGACCAGTCCGACTTAGATAAGTACCTTGGCCTGTAGCATAGATCTGTGATTGATCCACCAGTATGGTATCTCCCTCTAATTGTACAGCGCTGGTTAGACCACGCGTTCTTGACTCTAGGACAGATTGCCTTACTGTAATGTTTGGCGAATAGATGCCTATCGCTGTACTTCGGTCGCTCCCAGATGCAGGGGAAATAGCCCTAATCGCTGTATCGAATTCAATGACGACGTATTCCTTCGCATCCAGACTAATAACCTTCGAGAAAATTTCTGTTTCCCGAAAGTGCATTTTTCGTGCTTTAAGATGGGTGATCAGAATTTCTTGAATGTATTGCTCAATACCAATCCTGGAAAAATCCATGGTGAAGCTATTCGCGTTGACTTCTAGACTTTCCCTTGGCCTTATAGAGGAGTTAAAAATATTGATATCTTTTACAGAGATGACATCCATCCCATTAAACGAACTGGTAACCAAATCTAGTGAACCAGTGGTTTTTATAGATCCGGGGAATCCGGATGACCTACCCAAACTTGATGAAACAGCGAGAAGAGAGGAATTATCCCGCATCTGAAGTTTAACCCAGTTATTGGCCTTGGTTCCCCATTCTGAAGAGATTGCGCTTATCCTAGAGTTATTCCAAGCCCTAACAATCCCCCTGCCAAGCAATTCACAGTTACGGGTAGTAAGAGTAGCTTCATCCCAGAGATCAAGGCTGTATCCTTGAAACGAGATAATTTTATCCTCAAACAAGAGTGAAGTATTCCCCTCGATCTCGATATCACCAACTAGATGAACAAGTGACCCGTTCACCACTACAGGGAGATCATCAAAACCAAGGCAAACACTATCGACAGCAACCAGTGTCAGCACACTGACAAACAGTCCTAGGAGAAGAAACTCGCGAGACAAATACTGTTCCCCGAAATCCTGTAAACCCTAATGACTAGGTTAACCAGAATACATCAGAAGATAATAAAAAGATCATCATGGGATCTTTTAAGGATATCATCCCTATCCAGATATCCCACCTAACTTCCATCCGCACCAAGATTACTTAAATCCTCCAATTCTCACACCAACTGTGAGAACATAAAATGAAGAACTGGGTTTCCATGTTATCTCCTATGAAAAGAAGTAGTGGGATTGGCGGGGGGAGCGGTTAGTATTCGCCTGACCTGGGGGAGGATAAAAGGGTTTTTGCCAGCGAGTATTGACCTCGGGTTTCCTTGCTTGCTGGAGTATTTGTTCAGTATTGTTCTGGTTGGGTAGGGGTCGTGGATCCACAATGATACTATTATGATGTGTATGCTAGGCCTATAACCCGTGGAATTTCGTGGTCTGGTTCCATACTGGGGTATGCTTCATTCAAGTGTTGCTGTTAAGACACCTTTGAGTTATGGTTTGTATTCTTTGAGTGTTTAGCGGTATTTGGGGGTATTCCTATGAATCATAAGAGACAAATCCCAATGAAAACCATTTCCACCATTATCCTCTTATTAATCCTAATTCCCTGTGCAAAAGGAGTACTGGTAAGAGTATTTCTTTATAGCGATCCGTACCTAGGAGAATCCAATTACTATTTCCCCTGCAATAATGGCATTGGGGCATATCCTTCAGAAGACAATGTATACGGAAGATACGTTCTGTTCCCTGGTCCGACAAGACGCAGAATCTTGAGCAATGAGCAGATCGTTGATGCCGTGGAATCCGAGAATCTCAGTTCCAAATGGATGCTTATGATCGGAGTCTCTATTGCTTGTGGCTTAACCATCCGAAGAATAATGATTCGACAGGTACTTTACAGAGAGATTCCCACAACAAGACTTATCGAATTAGAGGACTAATTTCAGGTTAAGGCAATGCAGGTCAATAAAGTCTATAGAGACTCCATCCAGATATGCCGCTTTATTCTCGGAACCAACGCCACGTCCTGATGACCCCAATCAATACCATCAAGATAATAACAGAATCCAAACCTCCACCCCGATGGCTTGGGACATTAGACAACCATAATATGTCATTTTTCTGGTTAACGACGAAACACGGCAACTCGCCCCCTAACATGTTGGTATTGAAATATCATTGTTAATGCTGAGTTTGTTTGATCCAATCCGGTACCTTTAAAGCAGATGTTTCCCGTATTTCGGCTGGTGGATCCAATTGTAGTCTTATTGTTTTTTCCAGTGATGCGGCCAGCCATTTCTTTGCTTCTGTAGGTTCTCCAAGCAATTCCAAGATCTCATTATCCGCCTCTCCATCAGCCTCTTTGCCACAGAAGACCCTGAGTGTATCAGCCACGCTTAGAATTTGCTGACGATTGGGGACAAGATCGATGTTACGGCCACATGCGGTGAAAGGTCGCTCTGGTTCCAGGTTGCCGCCTATTGCCTCGAGAACGAGCTGAAGATTTGACACGAAAGCCCAGTAGCAAGGCCATAGCATGTCGATGGCCAGGCCCAGTGAGAGTTCTGCCTGGTTCCCGTTCTCCGTGTCTTGGATTATCGTCTTCACCGTTTTCATCCAGAATTCTTCGTGCTCCCTGTAGCGATCAGGACAATCATTCCGGTAGAAAGATTCCCCTCCGCCAATGAGAAGCCATTCATACTCGGAGGATGGGTCTCTAGAGGACTGTGGGAAGCGGATTGAATTCCGTATCTTGTCGATCACCCGCTGGACCTGCCATTCTTTCAAAGGAGAGCGCTTACCAAGTCCTTCAAGTAGGCGGGACCCCGGTATAGTGTCGATGGTCTGATCGATCTTTGTACTGGGACATCCGGCACACCAGGCCTGGAGAGCGCCGCAGGCGTTCTGCCATATTATCTCAGCAGGGTGCAGCTTACCAGGAGAACGTGTGCCCAAGCCTTTTTGGGTTTTCCCTGCACCGATTGCTTCAATGATGTTGTCCACCCAACGATCAGCCTTATGGTGGCACAATTCGAGCTTCGATATGAGCTTACGGATCTTTGATATGTCAGGATCGATGGGACCTATTCGATCCCCAATCGCATCAATCTCCATTATTTCTGGATCCGCTTCTGAGGCGCAATTGTCCCAGATTTGCCTCAAAGGTGTTGGCATTTCCTCTGCTCCTCTAGCTTGGTTATCACTCATCGGTTATCACTACTCTTTGATCAGCTTTAAGATCGAGAATGCGGCATTGATCCACGATATAGCATTTCGATGTCCTTCGCATCGAAACTCAACATGGGATACTAACTAAAAAAGGTGGCTCACCATAGTCCGATTGCTCTCGATCCGTCAGTTGGTCTCTGATTTCTTATGATTTAAGTCTTCGAATGTTCTGGTAGTGAATTGGTCGAGATAATAGATGTAAAACGGGTTCTCGCTGGTTCTAGGTCGGAATGCCCTTGTGAATTCTCTAGACGATCGGAATAGACTTGATGCCGCGAACAATACGGAGTTTGTCCTGAAGAGTGGGAAATCTTACTTTGTATATACGATACCGATGACTTATTAACACGATTCAAGTGAATAGGATCGACGGGTTATTATCGTTAATCGTCATGCTAAAGCACATCATTATCATTACCATTAACGATATCAGTTCCCGGGAAGCCAGGAAGAACTCGTCCCCCGTTAACACCGGTGCTTCAGGGTTGCTGGGGCTGGAACTCAACCAGTATCCTGCCCCTGGGATCCTCGTGGCTGAACTTCCAGGCCTGCTTCATGTCGGGTGGGTACATCGCCAGGTCCGCGAGTATCTGGTTCAGGTTCCCGACGAGCCACTCTATCTCCCTCTCTCCACCGTTAACAGCGCTATTTCCATTCGGTTTTTTTCTGGTTGCCAATCAACCCGCCTCCAAGGGGTTTGACCACGGCGCCCTTTTGAATATCAATCAGGCCATTGCGAGCTGGCTGGGGATACCGCAGTGAACGTTATGAAAATCTGAATGCGGTATCGGGAAAAGCTTGCCCGATCTTCGATTAACTTATCAAGGACATTCCCATTCTTTCTGGTGGAGGGCCATAAATGTTTGAGAAGAAGTACGATATAGTGATAATCGGGTCGGGCTCGGGTATGAACATCGGGGCCCAGGCTGTTGAACACGGGATGAAGGTCGCCGTTTGCGAGCACGGCCTCTGGGGCGGGACCTGCCTGAACAACGGCTGTATACCCTCCAAGATGATCATCTACCCGATGGACGTTGTCAGGTGGGCCGGTGAGGCCGAGAAGCTCGGAGTGCACGTGAAGGTCGAGGACCTCGACTTTGGACACATAATGAAGAGGGCCCGGGAGCACGTCAAGGCAGACCAGGAGCCAATGGCCAGGGCCGCAGAACACCATCCCTCCCTCAGGTGGTACAAGGAAACCGCCGAGTTCGTCGGTGACTACACCCTCAGGGTCGGCAAGGACAAGATAAAGGGAGAGATGATATTCATCTCATCCGGTACAAGGCCCCTCGTACCCCCAATTCCGGGAATCGAAAAGGTCGACTACCTGACAAACGAGAACGTCTTCGATCTCGACGAGAAGCCCGATAGGATGATCATCGTGGGCGGGGGCTTCGTCGGGGTCGAGTTCGCGCACTTCTTCTCAACGGTCGGGACCGATGTCACGGTGCTCGAGATGGGGGACAGGCTGGTCGCCCAGGAGGAGCCACAGATATCCCAGCTCCTCCACCGGGAGATGATGGACAGCATGCAGGTCCTCCTTGGGCACCGGGTCGACGGGATCGAGCAGCACGGGGGGACCAAGAGGGTCACCGTCAGGGACCTGGCAAACGACGGTGAAATCGAGATGGAGGCTGACCAGGTACTCCTCGCCGCGGGGAGGATATCCAACTCTGACCTACTCCACCCCGAGAAGACGGGGGTGGAGACCGACGAGAAGGGCTTCATCAAGGTCAACGAGTACCTCGAGACCACCAAGCCCAACATCTGGGCCTTCGGGGACGCCCTCGGGATACACATGTACCGCCACGCCGCTAACTACGAGTCCGAGATCGCCTGGCAGAACGCCCACCGCCAGCTGCACAAGGACGAGGGGCATGACCACGGTAAGACCGCGGTTGACTTCACCGCCATGCCCCACGCCGTGTACTCCCACCCCCAGATAGGGTCCGTTGGGCTCACCGAGAAACAGGCCAGGGACGCCGGCCACGACGTCCTCATCGGGCAGTGGGATTACTCCAAGAGCGCCAAGGGATCGGCCATGGGCGACCCCCCGGGATTTGTGAAGGTGGTCGTCGAGAAGGAATCCTACCGGATACTTGGGTGCCACGTGATTGGATACGCCGCTCCCATAATGATCCAGGAGGTCGTCAACGTGATGAACTGCGAGAACGGCACGGCGATGAACGTCCTCAACTCGATCCACATACACCCCGCCCTCACCGAGATACTGCTGAGGGCCTTCGCCAGCATGCGATAGCTGCGGGAAGATTTTTCCAGCAAACTGTGTGAGCCATCTCAATGAAAATTCGCCTGGACCTCACCCTTCTATTCCTCGCGGGCATCATCCTGACCGGCATGCACACCCCTGCACTCGCAAAACCGCTGCCCTTCACGAGAGCGATATACAAGCCCCCTGATTTCTCGATTAATGGTTCGTGGAATTTCTCCGAGCTGAGATCCCTTGGTATCGATGCGTTCTTCTCGCCGGGCGACTTCCTCTGGGAAGGTGTATCGCCGGGTTGGGCAGAGAGGACCTTCGGGATGGAAAGCGCATCTGCCGAGTTCAGCGGCGTGACGTTCGTGGCGGGGCAGTACTACGAATCGGGAGACGTCGATTTTGAATACGCCCTGGCGGTCAATCGATACGGGGACCAGGAGCCCAGAACGGCCGCCCCGACGGACGAGACCTACTGGAAGAGGGTGATCGAGGACGGTGCACTGTTCATCGCCAACCTGTCGCTTCACTACCCCATCTGGGGGGTCGTCTGGGACGTGGAACTCTACCTTTCCACGTCGGGGTGGCCCTTCGGCTCCTACTCATACGATGAGGAATCCCTGAAGATGTTCGCAGGGGACTCCGGGCTCGAGCTCCCGTTCCTGGAACCCGCGGAGAGGTATCCATACCTCTCCAGGCTCGGCCTGATCGGTTCATACCAGGACTGGCAGTTCGACAGGCTAAGGCAAATGGCCGAGGAGACCGCCGTGGCCGTCGCGGGCATCAACCCGGACCTGTCACTCGGCATACTCGGCATCCAGGACGAGTGGTTTGACTGGGCGATCCTCACAGGGTTCAATGCATCGCCGGCACCAATCACCGCGTGGTCCGGGCTGACCTACCCCGGGTATGATGACGAGATCGTGTCGCATTTCCAGGAGCTGTGGGAGGAGAAAAACCTTGATGGCGCCTTCCTCCCGGGGTTCTACACCGTCCAGATCGAGCCGTTTCAGCTGATCATCGACGTAGAGGAGGCGATCAGGAACGATGGCGCGCTGTCGATTTACCAGAGAGACGGGGACCCCTACAGGCTGGGCACAGAGGCCGACTACAGGAGGGCCTACGAGGTACTGCAGGATGACCTCTTCTCCGGAGATTACGACCCGGACCCGCTTCCCGTGTTCGATATTTACCCCGCCTGCGAGGCGAGACCGTACCCCGGTCCCGAAGGGGTGTCAGTTCTGCTGCCCTACGATCTCAGGTTCACCTACGGCGAGGGTATCGTCGTCCTCACCGGTAGGGATTCAACTGGCTACGTCGGGGCCAACCTGACCCGAAAGCATCTTGATGGCATAACCCTGTCCCCGGCTGATCTACCATGCATCCTCTTCGACCTGGGCCTGGAGGATCTTAGCTCAACACATGCCGCTTCGATGATCAGGGAGCTTGGCGACCTGCTTGACTTATCCACATTCCTGGGATTCGGTGTTAGCGATTCGCTGCAGGCGCAGCTTCCACTTGCCAGGGATCTTTACGATACGGGAAGGGTTACCGAATCGAGAGATCTCCTCCTCGGGGCGAGGGACGGGGCCTATGGAATCTTTTTTGACCAGCTCATCCCGCTATATGAGGAGGCGCTGGAAAATCCCAGGGAAAGCACGTTGCCCCTGAACACCCTGAAGAGCTTCTCAACTGCAATAGAGAGGTTCGAGGGCGGGGACCTGATTGAATCAAGGGGCCATCTCTTCAGGGGTCTCAATGACTGGAAGGCATCCGTCGGGGAGTGCTGGTTCTCGGTGCTGGTATTAATCTTAACAAATGCTCATGTCAGGATGAAAACAGGTGGGATCCCTAGTGTCCGTCTCCGATGAACTCATCAATGCCCTCAGGGATGCAGGTGACCCGGGCTGGGGCGCCGATGTCGGGAGATACCTGAAGACATCAAACCTGTATTTCCTCGGGGTCAGGCAACCGGTAAACAGGCGTATTGCCAGGGAATACTCCAGGGTGGTCTCCGAGGATGACTTCGTCCCATACCTGAGAGGGCTCTGGGGATACAGGATATTCGAGGTGAGGCGTGCCGCTGCGGAGTCGATGCTCCACTTCATCCCCAGGGGATTGCGGGAGGGAGACGCGGTTGGCCTCATCTCCGAGTGGCTCGACGACGTCGACATCTGGGCCCTGACCGACCCCCTTGGCTGGTGCATGGGCAAGCTATTCATCGGGAACCCGGCGCTGTCCAGGGTCCTGGATGAATGGGGCAGGAGCGACAACAGGTGGCGGAGGAGGATGTCCATTCTCCCCTACATAGACATCTGCACCAAGAACCAGTACCGACCTGAGTACGGGGCCATGATCCTGAAGGCCCTCGACCCCCACCTGGGCGATCACGAGTTCTTCGTTGCCAAGGCCGTGGGCTGGGCTCTCCGGCAGCTAGGCAAGCACGAGCCGGAACTGGTCGGGGAGTACATACGCACGCACAGGAACCGGATGTCCAGGCTGGCGATAAGGGAGGGGAGCCGGAAGTTACCTCGCATTGATTAACCCGGTAATGGCATGCCCGACCGGTGTTTCAGATGGATCGAACTCCCATGATTACCGTCCCCGCTGCAATCCTGATATCGGTTATCGTCATCTACCTCTTCATCGACATCGCCAACCAGGCCCGAGACCTGGGGAGGGAACGTGACGAGCTCTTGGAGGGTTTGCAGGAGGCCGGGGAACGGGTCACCGAGCTCGAGGACTCGCTGGAAAACTGCACCCTCACGGCCCAGGCGCTCCTGCTCGACGCCAGGGACTTCTACGACAGGTGGCAGGCCGAGCGGACTATCGCCTATGCGATCTGGCAGATATTCGATGCGGCAACCAACGTAACCTGGGAGGGTGCTGACTATACCCAGGTCAACATCCTGATCCCCAGGGACCAGTGGGAATACCTTAGGAACCTCAGCGAGATCTACGGCACCCAGTACCGGGAGGAATAGGTTCCACTAAACACATATCTACGGGGCCAATGCGCCTGCAACCATGTCACCACTGACCACCACCATTCCGTTCGACGATAGTAAGGTACAGGAATGGATTCAATTTCAGGAGAAACAGCAGGCCCGGAAAATCGGGGCCTCAAAGGGGGAGCTCGACGAGCTCATTTCGAACCTTGACCTCGAGGACTACGCCGATCGATTCGGGCCCATAATCCGCCGGCTCGATGCCTGCGCGAGGTTCGAGCAACCGGACAGGGTTCCTCTCTCCTTCAGCGTCTCCGGGAGCTTCTTCTGCAAGCTAAACGACGGGAAATACAGGATGAACGCCAATCTCCGTGATTACTACACCAACATGGAGCTGGATATCGAGGTGCAGGCCAGGGGAATCCGCTGGGCACACGAGGAGCTCAGGGACGACAGGACGGGCGGGGGCTTCCACGCGGAGTTCGGGCCAGTCGGGGAGGGGGTGCTGTTCGGGTTCAAGATCATCTACCCCGATGACACCTCCCCCTGGATCGTGAGGGAGCTTCAGACCAAGGAGGACCTGGAGCGGTTTGTCAGAACCGAGTTTCCCCACCCAGAGGACCACCCCGGATTGAAGTACGCCAGGGAGCTCTCAGACAGGATAAAGGACAGGGTGGAGTCCGCCGGGGGCCGGCTGGGGGCCGGGGCGGGAATTGGAATTCACCCCCCGCTCTCCGCATCCTGCGCACTCATGGAGCCGGTCCGTGTCATCAAGCTAATGTACACCGATCCCGACCTGGTACACCGCTTCTTCAGCAAGCTCGCGGAGGAGAGGGTCCGGATGCACGAGTACGATGAGGAAAAGTCCGGCCGCAGGATCGAGAACTTCGGGCACGCCGATGACCACATGCTGATGCTCACACCGGCCCAGTACCGGAGGTTCGAGATGCCCCATATAATGGCCATGAACAAGAGGTTCGGGCGGGAAACCAGGCGGCTCCACGGCGATGGTCCCAACGACCACCTCTTCGATATCCTCGCCAACGAGGTCAAGCTGACCGACATGGACATCGGGGGATTCAGCTCGCTTGAGAAGGCCGCCGAGGGCCTGCAGGGAAAGGTGAGGTTCTCAGGGGGGCTCAACTCGAAGGACTTCTACACCGGGACTCCCTTCGAGAAGGTCAAGGCCAAGATAGACCACTGCCTCGAGGTGGCCGGGAACATCGGGGGGTACCGGATTGCCATAGGCGGAGAGACCTACGTCCACGTCGACCCCGCGCTGCTGAGGAGGTCGGTGGAGTACGTCAACCGGGCAGCGAGGTTACCCATCGAGTGACCGACCCCTACTGGAGTGCTATTCGCACTACCCGTCCCCCGGGGTCGGGCACCTCCCTTCCCAGCCATGTTCCCGATACCGGGTCCAGCCTACCGTGGAGGCGGGCATCGCCCATGCTGAACGAGACCTCTCTGTGGCCACCGTAGATCCCCATCGGCCAGCCATCAGAAAGATCTGATTTATCGAGGTCCTTGAGCATTCCCTCCACCTCGCCGTCGGTCGGAGTCCACCTGACCTCTGCACCTATCGAGGTGCCATACCGGCGGTAGATGTGCTCGGGGAGCTCGGACTCCCCCTCGAAATCCGCCACTCGCAGCCCTACCAGCAGGTGGTCCCTTGCCTCCTCGACGAAAGCACGGGGTTCGCAAAGCTCCTGGTCGCAGCACCCCATTCTCAGGCCAAGCGAAACCTCTCCGCTCCGGACCAGTACAGACACGTCGGGAGGTCCCAGATAGCTGGAGACCTCCTCCCCGTCTACCATCACCCCGTCGATCGTATTCAGCCTTGGAAACACCATCATCCCCTCGAGCCTCCTGACCGTCCAGCGCTCCTGGGCCTTCGGGACGTAGGTCACCAGAGCTGTCGGCCCGGATTGAAGGGCATAGGCCATCCCGCTCTCGGGCCAGAGACAGGGGCGGGAACGGTACGCGCCACCCAGGTGGTGGTTGGGGTGATCGACGCAATCGCCGGGAAGCCGCCCGTTCTGGACGTATTTAGTGTAGGCCTGCCCCAGTTCATCCAGCTTCTCCACGATCCCGCCGGTCCGCGACCACTGGGCGACGTAGCATGCTCCCTGGAGGTTGTGGATGTGTGGCCTGGAGGAGGTGCCGAGGGCGATGTTCTCATCGATCCAGGTGGTCAGTTCGGCGACACCCCCGGGGGTCCAGGTGGAATGATCTCCCTCCCCGAACTGGAAGGCCACCTGTTCCGCCGAGTTGGTGACCGTCAGCGGACAGTCCTTATCCAGGGCCACCGACCCGTAAACCGAGGCCGGGTGCCCGTGCGCCAGCAGGACCAAAGCACCCCCGAATGCCCAGTCGTGGCCGTGCCTGAACCTCCCGGCAACCCCCTCGTCGTAGAAGGCACCCCAGACCAGGTCCGCGAGCATAAGCACCAGGCCGGAACCACCGTAGAGGGAGTCCAGATATGCCCTGCCCCATGGCCCGCAGAGCTGCCGGAGGCGGGGGTGCCAGCGCCACGCCATCTCCCTCCAGAGGTGTGACTCGAGCCTCGCTGCGAGACTCGAGGTCAGCTCATCCCCCGCGAGGCAGATCAACCTCAGCAACATGAGTGTTATGGGGTGGTAGGTCGGGCTGTTGAACTCCGGGATCGTGCCGTGTTCCCTGACGAGCTCGGTCAGTCGTTCAAGGGCGCCGGCACCGGAACGGACGAAACCGGGTTCACCGAACATGTTTCCCGCCGCGATCCTTCCCGTCCAGGTGCCCAGGGGGATGTTGATGTTCCTCCCCGCAATGATGTCCTCCCCGCCCCGGTTCAGGGAACCGCGAATCGATTCCCTCAGATCGCCCTTCAGGTCTTCGTCCAGGAGGGGGTCGGCGGTGAACAGCAGGAGCAGGGAAAGGGGGACATCGAAGTGCCCCTCCAGCCTCTCCATCAGGGAGCGGGCCCGGGACCTGCGCCCCGGCCTGTCGCTCAGCAGCAGAGCTATGGCACAGAGGAACGTGGACCTTGGATCCGGACTGGGGATCTGGTCCCCCAGGACCATCCCGGTTTTCTCGTCGAAGTGCTCGTCGTAGTACCGGCATGCAACGTCAACGGCCCTCCTCGCCGGCGGGGAAAGGCCGGGCGGTTCCTTCCCGTGCCACTCGATCAGGTCCGCCATGACCTCGCCCCTCAGAGGGATTTCCTTTCCCTGGACCTAGGGTCGTCCACGAGATTGCCGCTGTTGAGAATGCCCTCCATTGCCCGATCCCGGTGTTGCCGGGAGGCATCGTAGTAGTCCCTCGTCGTATCTGCGGTGTTTACCATTACCCCAGGGCGATTTGCATTGAGCTGGCCCAGGATCACGCCGTCGGGCTGGATGAAGACGCTCGGCCAGCTGTAATATGCGCTTGAGTTGGGTGCGCTGATCCAGAGATAATTGGTTGCGGCCCTCGCCTGGAGGGATGGCCTCATGATGATCCTGTGAATTCCGGGCCCCTTGGCGCGCGCGTTGTAGAATGAATCGAATACCAGCTGAACCCCCAGCTTCTTGTACTCCCGGTAGAGCTCCGGGAAGCGGACGTCGTAGCAGATGAGCATCCCGCACCTGACGCCGTTAATATCGAAGACCGTGAAGTGGTTGCCGGGCGAGTAAAACCTCAGGTCCCCGCCCGTGCAGAAGCGCTTGTCGTACCGGTCGACGATCCTGCCCTCCGGCGAGATCGCGTAGAGGCTGTTGTGGGGCAGGTGCCCGCCGGACAGGCGGTGGGTGCTGCCCAGGATCACCCAGATCCTCTTCTTCCGCGCGAGCGAGATGATCTCCAGGGTGGTCTGCAAGAGCAGTTCCCAGTCGAAGTTTTCCCAGGACCCGTAGTCCATTCCCCCGTAACCGGGAAGGCCGGCCTCCGGGAAGTGGACCACGTCAGCCCTCCTCCCCTTAGCCACCGTTATCTGGTCAATTATCCTGTCCGCGTTGCGCCTTATGTTACCCGAGACCGGGAACTGGCACGTCGCCACCCTGACCTTGCCCCGTTTCAAGTACGGCACGAATTCCCCACCTCGCAGGTACCTCTTAACTTTGCCGTACCGGGTAAACTTTTTATCTCCTCCCGAAGCAGTGGGCGATCGGGTCCCTGGAGGATTGCTCCAGTTAGTCGATGGACAGCATCGACCAGCTGATTCGCACCCGCGATAACCGGGCCCGGGGTAACATGGCGAGGGCCATTTTCAACCATTCGTTTAACCACGTCAGGATGGAGCTCGGGTGGGCCGTGAAATGGTACGAAGGCTACCAGAGGAGAAACAGGAATGGGTGAAAGACGGGTAATCGAGGATTTCAACCTCTTTGGGGGTCTGCACTGCGAGACCAGCGCCGTTGGCAAGGTGCTCGCCCACAGCGGGCTGCCCCTATCCGAGGAGATGCTCCTCGGCGTCGGGTGCGGGATAGGCTTCATCTACTGGTACATGAAGCGGATGAAAGCCCCGCTTGTGGGAGGCCGCGGCGGAAAATCCGAGGACCTCATGGACAACATAGCGAGTTCGATAGACGGGACCATTGCCAGGATCACGACGGGGAGCCAGAGGAAGGCCCACGCCCTCCTGATGGAGAGGCTGGGGGAGGGCCTCCCGACGGTAGTTTTCGCGGACATCGCCTTTCTCCCCTACATGTCCTCCCCCGAGGCAGGTCACTTCGGTGGCCACACGGTGGTGGTCTACGGGATCGACGAGGACCAGGACCTGGTTTACATCTCCGACAGGGGAAAGAAGCCCGTCAACGTCACTGTGGAAGACCTTAAGCGCGCCAGGGGATCCAAGCACCCGCCCTTCGCCCCCAAGCACGCCTTCCTGGACATCAGGCACCCCGACGGAGTGGAGATCGGGGAGGAAGACATCCTGCGGGGCATCAGGCATACCATTAACGCCATGGCCGACCCACCCTTCTCGGGCGCGGGGCTAAGGGGCATGGCGAAATGGGCCGACCTGGTGACGAGGTGGCCGGGCATGTTCAGGGGAAGGCGACTCCTCGAAGTCCTGATAACTTGCTTCATATACATCGAGCTCGGAGGAACCGGGGGCAGCTCATTCAGGCCGATGTACTGCAGGTTTCTCGGGGAGGCGAAGGACATACTCGGAGAACCGATGCTGTCCTCCGCCATAGAAAGTTACTCCGAGGCCGGGCGCATATGGAGCGAGATCGCGGAGCTCTACCTCCCCGACGAGTATCCTGCACTCAGGCGCATCAGGGAGCTCCAGTGGGAATCCTCGCGGGTCCTCCTGGAGATGGAGGAGGGTTACCTAGATGATCTTGGCTCCATAAGGAAGGAGTTGGACTCGGTCTACCCTGAGGGGATCAAGGAGTCCAAGCACGCCAAAAGGTTCCTGGAGGATGTGAAAGAACGCATACTGGAGCTCAGGGAGGTAGAGGCCCGGGCGGTGACGATCTTAAGTGACGCCGTGTCCTGAGCCACCGGAACGAGGTACGTTAAGATGCCCGATTACAGCGATACAGAGCACCCGTACAACCACTTACTGCAGGGAACGATGCCGATCGCCTTCCTAGCGCTGTGGTCACTCGACTCCTTCGTCTTTCGCATATCCACGTTCCTCTCCGAGGGCGTTGGCCTTCCATTCAGGATAGCCCTGGGCATCCCCTTTCTGGTTCTGGCCCTCTACCTGATGAGCAAATCCCACCAGGTCATCTTCGGGGACCCGGGCGGGGAGAGGCACCTCATAGACTCGGGGATCTACGGCAGGGTCAGGCACCCGATGTACCTCGGGTCCCTCCTCATCTACGTCTTTTTTATAATAACCACCCTGTCCATGATCTCCCTAATCGCCTGGATCGCGGTCTTCATCGTGATCGATCGGATGGCATCCTTCGAGGAGAGATACCTCCTGGAGGAGCTCGGGAACGACTACGCCGAGTACGTCAAGCGGGTGCCCCGTTGGCTGCCAAGAATCTAGGGATGGATCGATATTTCAGGCCCATTGAAGACGCGGTTCCATCAATGGTGATGACTTGGACTCCAGGAACGAGGAACGGTGGTCCGGCGTTTTCCCGGCCATTCTCTGCCCCTTCAACGACGACGAATCCATCGACGAGGAGGGCCTCAGGTCCTATGCCCGCGAGATAGCCCGGGTCGAGGGCATAAAGGGTCTGGTGTGCAACGGCCACACGGGGAGGCGATGTCGCTCATGCCATCTGAGAGGGCCGAGGTCACGCGAATTATCGCCAGCGAGTTGGGGGATACCGCGAAGACCATATCCGGCGTCTGCGCCGAGGGCAGCCACGAGGCGATCGACCACGCGAACCGTGCGGGTGATGCGGGTGCCGACGGTATACTGCTTATGCCGCCCCACCACTGGCTGAGGTTCGGGAGGAGGAGCAGGACGGCCGTGGGGTTCTTCCAGGACGTCGCCGATGGCGCCGACCTCCCCATCATCGTCCACCAGTACCCGGCCTGGACCCGGGCCTGTTACAGCCTTCAGGAGATGCTCGAGCTGGTGAAGATACCACAGGTCGTCTCGATCAAGATGGGCACCCGGGATATGGCCCGTTGGAGGTACGACTACGAGAAGCTAAGGGAGGCATCACCGGAGGTAACGGTACTGACCTGCCACGACGAGTACCTGCTGCCCACGCTCCTGGAGGGCTGTGATGGTGCACTGGTTGGTTTTGCCGGCATGGTTCCAGAGCTGATAGTCGAGATGGTGACATGCGCCCTTGATGGGGACCTCCCAGGCGCCAGGGGGGCCCAGGCGAGGCTGGATCCCCTCGCCCGGCTTGTCTACAGCTTCGGGGAGCCCAGCGGCGACGCACACCAGCGGATGAAGTGCATAATGCACCTCATGGGCAGGTTTCCCAGCATGACGGTCAGGCGCCCGCTACGGCCCCTCCCTGACGAGGAGGTGGAGGGCCTCAGGGCCTCCCTGAAGTCCCTCGGTTACGAAACGGGCGGGGTCTAGGATGGCCAGGGGAGAGATCTGGGAATCGGAGGCGTCGTTATCGGTGGACCCCCAGACGGGGGTTTCTGTACGCCAGGTGACCAGTCACGCCTCCCTGCACCACCAACCATTCTTCACCATACCGGCTTACGACGATGCCATGAGTTGGCTGTTCCTGATATCGCACCGTACCGGGCAGCCACAGATATTCGCAGAGGACAGGAAATCAGGTGATCTGGTCCAGCTGACCGACAGGGATGACCTCAACGAATGGTCCTTCCACCCCTCCCATAAAGGTGGGCAGGTCTTCTTCACAGCCGGGAGCTCGGGGTGGAGGCTTGACCTGGGAACCCTGGAGGAGGAGCTGATCTACGAATCCGGGGAGCAGGAGCTGCGGGAGGAGGGGATGGTGGGAGCCGCCATGGGCACCACGGCCCTCAGCCCGGATGACCGCTACTGGGCCATACACTCCAAGGTGGGAAAGGAATCAGAGCTCGTCATCGTTGACACCAAATGTGAGACCCACGAGACGATACTGAGGCGAGATTCGATCGGGCACATGCAGTTCTGCCCCGATGACCCTAACCTGCTCTACTACGCGGGGCCACTGACCGACCGGGTCTGGATGATTAACCTGGATGGCACCGGTAACCGGCGCCTCTACTCACGTGACGTGGAGAAAAACGAGTGGATAACCCACGAGACTTGGATACCCGGGGCACGTGAGCTCGCCTTCGTCGACTGGCCCAGGGGGATCCGCTCCGTCAGCATCGACACCGGCTATCTGAGGCAGGTTACCTCCTTCAACGCCTGGCACTCGATATGCAACAGGCAGGGCACGCTCATGGTTGCCGACACCAACCTCCCCGACATCGGGATACAGGTCTTCGACCCCCTTGACGGGATCGGGGAGCCGGAGACGCTATGCCTTTCGGAGGCTTCCTCCGTCGGGGACCACTGGGCAGGGCCATTCCCCTACGCAGATGGACCCATCAAGGTCTATGCACCACAGCACACTCACCCCCACCCGTCCTTCAGCCCCGACGGGAAGATCGTGGTCTTCACCTCCGACAGGACCGGGCACAGCCAGGTCTACGAGGCAACCATACCCGCAGACATGGTCGACGCAGCCCCCGGTTCTTAAAAGCCCGATACGTATTTTACGTACCTGACCTTGTTATCATTAGCCAAGCTTTTTCCCGATTGGCACCGACCGGTCTCCCGGCGAATTAAATGGATGGCCAGGAACTCGTGAAAAAGATCGAGGATTCCGGGTCCAAGAACATCATGTGCATGTTCAGCGACCTCAGGGGCATTCTCCAGAGCTTCACCATTCCCTCTCGGGAATTCGTAAAGGGGAACGCCATGGAGGGAATTGGCTTCGATGGCTCCTCAATCAGGGGATTCAAGTCTATCGAGATGAGCGACATGGTATGGGTCCCGGATCCCGAGAGCGCGAAGAGCGTGCCCTGGATCGAAGACCCCGTGCAGAAGTCGATGGTGGTCTTCGGAGACATATACGAGGCCTTCGGGGAGAGGGGCGGTGGCACCATCTCCGAGGTAGATCCCAGGGGATACGTGGGGGAAAAGGCCATTAAGATGGCCGAGAGCATGGGGTACACCGCGGTCTTCGGGCCCGAGATCGAGTTCTTCGTCTTCGAAAACCTTGACCCTACCAAGCTCTCCTACGATATGTGGGTATCACCGAACGGTGGAAAGGGAGACTCCTGGGGCCCGCCCAGGGTGATGCCCGAGAGTCCCGAGATCAGGCCCGGAAAGGCCCTTCTCAGGCCCAAGGAGGCCTACTTCAGGGCTCCCCCCGAGGACACGACCAATGACTACAGGAACCAGCTGGCCGCGTACCTCGAGGATATGGGCGTTAACATCGAGTACCACCACCACGAGGTTGCCACGGCCGGACAGGTCGAGCTCAACTACCAGGCCAAGACGCTGAAGCAGTGCGCGGACGCCTACTACATCTACAAGTTCGCGGCCAAGAACGTTGCCGACATGTATGGCTGGGTCGCCACCTTCATGCCCAAGCCCCTCTACCTGGATAATGCCAGCGGCATGCACACCCACCAGAGCCTCTGGAAGGGTGAGCCCTTCAGGGGCGAGAACGTCTTCTACGACCCAGACGATGAATATCACCTGAGCCAGACTGCCAGATACTACATCGGGGGGCTGATCGAGCACTCGAAGGCCCTGACGGCCCTCTGCTGCCCGACCGTTAACAGCTACAAGCGGCTCGTTCCCGGATTCGAGGCTCCCATCAATATCAGCTGGAGCCCCAGGAACAGGAGCGCACTGATCCGGGTGCCGATGTACTTCGGCGGACCGGGGGCTATTCGGTGCGAGTACCGGGCCGCAGACCCCACCTGCAACCCGTACATTGCCTTCGCCTCCATGCTGGCCGCCGGTCTCGACGGGATAAAGAAGAAGATCGAGCCCGGGGATCCCCTGAGGCAGGACATGTACGAGCTCAGCAGCGAGGAGAAGAAGGAGCACGGTATCGGAGAGCTACCCACCACCCTGCGGGATGCCATCGACCACCTGAGCACCGACGAGGTTCTCCTTGACCTCCTCGGCGATCACATATTCGAGCAGTTCGTTGGGCTAAAGATCGACGAGTGGAACCAGTACTGTCTTTATGTAACTCCATGGGAGATAATGAAATATATGGACTATTGAGGTGTTTGAATGGGTGTTCACAGAGTGACCAGCGAGGCAGCAAGGGCCTATGTAAGGAGGGAGAAGGTACTCGGTAGTGCAATCTCCATACTCGGAAGAGCGAGCTCAATGCTTGATGAACTGGACAAGGAGGTCCTCGAAATCTGCGGGGACCTATCCTCCGACCTGCTCCCCCACGCCCCCGGATATGCAGGCAAGCTGATGATGGTTATCGCCAGGCTTTTCTGGTCTGCGGCCGGGATCGAGGAGAAGGAGGGCAGGAACGCTTCCATCGAGGATATCGAGACCAGGCTTGATGTCCTGGAGAAATCCATAGGGTAGGTAGTTGGGATTGCAGAGGAGCGTCCTGACCTACATCGAGGGCTACGACCCAGGCATTTTTCCACAGGACGCCGAGGAAAGGTACGGCATAGCGGGGGGTCAGGTCACTAACCTGGCCTCCAACGAAAATCCCTACAAACCCCCTGGATCCGTACTTGAGGCAATCGAAACATCAATCGGGCAGGTGAATCGCTACCCGGACCCGGGTTACCGAGAGCTCAAGGGTGAACTCTCCAGGTACACGGGACTTCCACCGGAGAATATCGCCCTCGGCAACGGGTCGACGGAGATCCTTGACATGGTGTGCAAGGTCTTCATAGATCCCTTCGACAGGATCTCGATCATCTCGCCCTCCTACACCATGTATGCCCTGATGGGCATGATAAGGGAATCGACAATAGAGTTCGTCGAGACCCGGGAAAACGGTTACAGGATCGACGTGGATTTTTTGATGAAACGGGCCAGGGACTCCAAGATGATATTCCTCTGCTCCCCCAACAATCCAACCGGCATGGTACTGGGGGACGGGCAGCTCGAGGAGATACTCGCGGATGCAGAGGGAATGGTGCTGCTTGATGAGGCCTACGCCGAGTTCGCCGGGATCTCGGCTATCGATCTCGTTGCCGATCACCCCAACCTCGTGGTTACCAGGTCCATGTCCAAGTTCTTCTCCCTGGCAGGGCTCCGGGTCGGTTACTGCATTGCAGGTGCCGACATCGTCGAGAACCTGGAAAAAGTCAGGCAACCCTTCAGCATTTCCTCGATCGGGGAGGCCGCCGCAACGGCAGCCCTTCGGGAAGTTCCCTACTATGAAAAAATGAGGGAGGTGTTACTTTCCGAGAGGGAGCACCTGGTGGAGAAGATATCGAGGATTCCGGGTCTGTATCCCTACCCCTCCCGGGCAAATTTCCTAATGGTCCGGGTGGACCCCGGCCTGTCCGATATCGTCGAGAGTCTCATGAGCATGGGAGTACTGGTTCGGGATATTGGCGGTCTTTCGGGCCTCGATGGCCCCCACATCAGGATTACCGTTGGTACGCCCGGGGAAAACGAAATACTGCTGAGCTCCCTGGAGAAAGTAACTTCCTGACCTCACTCCCTCTCGACGTACCTGTTAACGGCGACCTCGGGCAGTATAACAACCGCGTTTGCCGCGTTCTCGAGCTCCCTTGTAAGTGAGATCAGGGCCGAGGTACCGGGTCCCTCGACGAGCCTTGAAAGGGATTTCTCCAGTTTCGATACCTCCTCCGAGAAGGCTTCCTGCTCGCGAAAGACCTCTGCAGCCCCCTTGATATCCTCCCTGACCAGTGAATCGTAGGCCTTCATGTATATTGTCTTGAGGTCGGAAACCAGCCCCGCGACCTGCTTTACCTCATCGCCGTCTGCCTTTGATGCCTGTTCCGCGATTGCGGAGATCTTGTACATGCTCCTGGTAAGGTCCCTTAGGGCCTTTGCCACCATCCTTGAGCCCAGGCACTGGATGACGTCCTGCAGGCCCACCCTGCTCACTATCTGCTGGCTCCTGACCCCCTGCACCAGCTGCCTCACCAGCAGGGAGTAGATCTTGTCCACCTCCCTTGCCCGGTACTCTATGTTCCTGTAGTCCTCCATCTGTCCCTCCAGGAGCGCCCGCTCGACCTCCTCCGAAAGGTTGATGAAGAAGGAACCCATCCTGGTTATCAGGGATTTCACGGTGAACGTCCTGATGTCTATCGATATCTGTAGGGTGGTCTCGTTGGGGGTCTCGTTGACTATCAGGGTCCCGTAGAGGGATTCCGCCGCCTGGTGTATCTCCCCCAGGCTCTTCGACGAAAGGCCGCCGGGGTGCCTGACCCTGATTGTCTCGTATCCGATCTTGTAGCAGGATCTTATTGCCTCGACAAGTGCACCCGGGGTCGGGAGTGTCTTTACCTCCAGGACCTTCTCGGAGGGCTTCTCCTCCTCGGCATGCAGGTTCTCGGGCATTATGTTTACCATTCCCTTCCTGTCAATTGACAGTACAACGAGGGATCCCGAGTCCAGGTTCATCTCCCTGACCCAGGATTTCGGCAGCGTGACCGCGAAGCTTGACCTGCCGAGGACCTGGATCTTCCTGTATTCCGGTGAATTTTCGCTCATATCAATCCCCTGCTTACCTGTAATTATATACTGGCAAATTTACTTATAACTCGTACCATAATAATGTCAACATGCTTAATATGAATATATTATGTATTTTACATGTTAATATGTACATTCATACGTAATTATTTTTGTGTTCGGTGGTCCCATCGCCTCATGGTCCTTTCAGGACCATCCCACCCCGTAAGTGAGTCCATTGAGGAGACTGGACGTCCGCGAGGACGCGTGTATTGGATGCCACCTGTGCGAGATATGGTGCGTACTGGCCCATTCAGGGTCAGGGAATCTTGTGGATTGCTTCAATCTTGATGATAACAGGCCCCTGCCCAGGGTGAGGGTGGAGGAGGACACCCCCGTGAGCTTCCCCCTGCAATGCAGGCAGTGCACGGAGCCGCTATGCGTATTTTCCTGTCCCTCCGGGGCAATGAGCAGGGGTCCCGATGGCATAATCACCGTGGACAGGGATAGGTGCCAGGGGTGCTGGACCTGTCTTCTCGTCTGCCCGTTCGGTGCCGTAACCCGGGGGGATGGGTTCGCCGTCAAGTGCGATCTGTGCCCCTCGAGGGACATCCCTTCCTGCGTTGAGCACTGCCCCAACGAGGCCATTAAGGTGGAGGAGGTGGAGGATTGAGGAACTTCGACCGTGTAATTATCGGGAACTCCGCGGCAGGTATCGGGGCCATAGAGGGCCTCCTATCTCAGGGGGACTCAGGGAAGGGATCAACCTGCCTGGTTTCCGAGGAAAACCATCCGGCCTACTCCCGGCCATTCATCGGTCACCTTGTTGACGGGAGCAGGAGCATCGAGGAACTCTACTACCGACCCTCGGAGTTCTACCGGCGGAGGGGCCTTGTTTACATGGGCGGGCGGCTCGCCACCCACCTGGACCTGGAGGACGGGATCGTGGAGCTTGACGGGGGCGAGATGCTTGGATTCAGGAAGCTGCTTATCGCAACCGGAGGCAGCCCAATAGTGCCCCCGATTCCCGGTCTTGGCCAAAACTCATACTCATTCATGAAAATATCCGATGCCGAGGACCTGATGAAAAGGTTGGAGGGTGAAGGGGCGAAATCAGCCGTGATTCTCGGAGGGGGGCTCATCGGGGCTGCCGCGACTGCGGCGCTTTTGGAGAGAGGCGTTGAAACTACCATCGTAGAGCTCGCGCCCAGAATCCTTTCATCAGTCCTCGACGAGGACGCCTCGTCGCTGATACAGTCAGAGCTGGATGCCAGGGGGGTCAGGACGGTAACCGGGCACACCATATCCCGAGTAGATGGCGATCGCCTCGGTCCAATTTCCACCCTCGACAGCGGTGAGGTAATCGATTCTGATCTCCTGGTCGTTGCTATCGGGGTTCAACCGAGAGCTGAGCTGGCGATGGACGCCGGAATTGAGGTGGACCGGGGAATCATCGTTAACAGGAGGATGGAAACCAGCGTTCCCGGGGTCTACGCGGCCGGTGACTGCGCCCAGGTATACGATTCCCTCCGGGAGAAGAGCATGGTGCTTGCACTCTGGCCAACGGCCTACATGGGCGGGCGCGTCGCCGGTCGGAACATGGCCGGGGGAAACGCAGAGCTTGAGTGGAGCACCTCGATGAACTCGATGAATTACTTCGGGAAATCCGTGCTATCTGCGGGAATAGTCAACTCCCCAGAGGGTGGCGGATGGGACGAGATCATCGAGAACAAAGAGGGAAGCTACAGGAAGATAATCACCCGCGGAGGTGTGTTAAAGGGCTTCGTCCTCGTGGGTGACGTCGAGAAGGCGGGATTATACCTGCAGATGATGAGGGGGAAAACCGACATCGACAAGCTATCAAAATCTCCGCTCGACGAGGATTTTGGGCTGATCCACCTCCCGACAATGGAGAGAAGGCGGATTCTGAAGGAGGCCGTGAGAGTTGCTGGACATTGAGCGCATGAACAACCCCTTCAACGAGGACAAGGTAGTGTCCAACTGCTCCATATTCGGCATGATGGACATGAGCGGTCGACGGCTCGAGGGCAGGCCGGTCTTCGAGGCCATGGCCAACATGAGGGAGCGTTCGAATGGCCTGGGAGGGGGATTTGCAGTCTACGGGCTATATCCGGACAACTCCGAGGACTACGCCTTTCACGCGATGTTCGATTCAAACGAGGGGAAGAGCCTCACGGAGGCGGAACTTTCGGACTGCTTCCAGATAGTGGGAAACGAGGAAATCCCGACCTCACCCGACCCGTCCGTCGAGGATCCCCCGATTCTCTGGCGTTTCTTCGTCAGGCCACCGAAAGATGCCGGGGAGGATTTCAAGGACCTCGTTGCCAGGGTGGTCACCAAGATCAACTCCACCGTGAAGGACGCCTTCATATTCTCCGCGGCCAGGAACATGGGCGTATTCAAGGGTATTGGATTTCCCGAGGACCTGGCACGCTTCTACCGCCTGGAGGACTACAAGGGCTACATGTGGCTCTCCCACGGTCGCTTCCCCACCAACACGATCGCCTGGTGGGGCGGGGCCCATCCCTTCAGCATCCTGGACTGGTCCGTTGTGCACAACGGGGAGATCTCATCCTACGGCGCCAACAAGAGGTTCGTTGAGGACAACGGCTACAGGTGCAACTTCTTCACCGACACCGAGGTGGTGGCCTATGCCGTTGACCTCCTGGTCAGGAGGCATGGCCTCTCCATGGAGCTCGCGACGAGGGCCCTGGCACCCCGGCTCTGGGATGACATTGACAGGATGCCGCCGGCCGAGAGACGGCTCAACACCGCTCTGAGGAGCTCCTACGCGGGCCTTTTGCTGAACGGTCCCTTCTCCGTTATCATAGGCCGGGAGGGAGAGATGGTCGGGCTTACCGACAGGATAAGGCTGAGGCCCCTGACCGCGGGCCTGGCGGGGGACGTCCTGTACCTCTCTTCCGAGGAGGCGCCGATCAGACTCGTGAATGGGAAGCTGGACAGGGTCTGGTCACCCCGGGGCGGGGCACCCATAATCGGACGTCTCGGGGAGGGACTAGTCCCTGCAAACGGAGGATCATGAGATGGCTCTCGCCACACAGCTGCTACCGGAGTTCAGGATCCAGCGTGACGATGACCGCTGCATCAGGTGCAAGGTCTGCGTCAGGCAGTGCGGATTCGACGTGCACTCCTACGACGAGAGGAGGGACTGCATAGTCACCGATGAGAGCAAGTGCGCGGGTTGCCAGAGGTGCGCGGTCCTGTGCCCGACCTCGGCCCTGACGGTGATGCAGAATCCCTACAGTTACGCCCCGAGCTCCAACTGGAACCGCGAGAGGATCACGGACCTGAAGCGCCAGGCCGAGTCCGGCGGGGTTCTCCTCACGGGTTGCGGCAATGACAAGGGTCACCGCATTTACTGGGATCACCTCGTCCTCAACGCCTCTCAGGTCACCAACCCCTCCATAGATCCCCTCAGGGAGCCTATGGAGCTGAGGACTTTTCTCGGGAAGAAACCGGACAGGCTCCAGATAAGGGATGGGGAACCCGTGGATCTCTCGCCACAGGTAACGGTGGAGACCCCCCTGGTCTTCTCGGCCCTGAGCTTCGGTGCCATCAGCCACAACGCCCAGCTATCGCTAGCCAGGGCCGCCAGGGAGGCTGGAACCCTCTTCAACTCGGGGGAGGGAGGGCTTCCCAGGAACCTCAGGAGGTTCGAGAAGAACGCCATCGTCCAGTGCGCGTCGGGGCGGTTCGGTGTCGAGCCCGAGTACCTGAGGAGGTCCGCGATGGTCGAGATCAAGATCGGGCAGGGGGCCAAGCCCGGGATCGGCGGGCACCTCCCCGGAGAGAAGGTATCGAAGAGGATATCGGCCGCCAGGAAGATCCCGGCGGGGACCGACGCCCTCTCCCCGGCTCCCCAGCACGATATCTACTCCATCGAGGACCTGAGAACCCTGATCTACGCCCTGAAGGAGGCCACTAACTACGAGAAACCCGTATCCGTGAAGATCGCAGCCGTCAACAACGCGCCGGCGATAGCATCCGGGATCGTCAGGGCCGGGGCCGACGTGGTGGCGATCGATGGGCTGAGGGGCGGAACCGGGGCGGCCCCAAAGGTGATAAGGGATAACGTGGGAATGCCGATAGAGCTTGCCCTCGCTGCGGTGGATTCCCGCCTGAGGGACGAGGGAATAAGGCACGAGTGCTCAATAATGGCCGCGGGAGGGTTCAGGTGCAGCGCCGACGTCGTAAAGGCGATAGCCCTCGGGGCCGATGCCGTCTACATCGGGACCGCGGCCCTCATCGCGATGGGCTGCACCCTCTGCCAGAAATGCTACACGGGAATATGCAACTGCGGGATCTGTACCACCGACCCCTACCTCTCGAAGAGGATCAACCCCGATGTTGGCTCGAGGCGGCTCGTCTCCCTCCTGGATGGCTGGTCCCTGGAGATCAAGGAGATGCTCGGGGGAATGGGCATAAACGCGCTGGAGAGCCTCCGCGGAAACCGTGAGGTTCTGAGGGGGGTTTCCCTCTCCCAGTGGGAGATGGACGTCCTGGGCATCAGGGGGGCTGGCCAGTGACGGCGGAATCCGCGGTAAAGGACCCTGCGACCGAGGAATTACCCGGGGGCATGGAGATAGACTGCAGGGGATTGGATTTCAAAACGCTCAACGACATGATAAGGGACGCCGCGCAAGGCGGTGCAGAGAGGATGGTACTCAGGGAGGTCTACGGTCAGCGCTACATAGGCACGCGCCTGAACGGACTTCCCCCGGTCAGGATCGACATCCACGGGGTACCTGGAAACGACCTCGGAGCCTTCATGGACGGTCATAGGCTAATCGTTCATGGGAACGCCCAGGACGGGGTGGGAAACACCATGCATGGAGGCGAGATAGTCGTTAAGGGAAGGGCGGGCGACGTCCTGGGGATGTCGATGGTGGCGGGATCGATCCTGGTCAGGGATGACGTCGGGTACAGGGCGGCCCTCCACATGAAGGAATACGGAAAGACCTATCCCACGGTCCTGATCGGTGGAACGGCCCAGGACTTCCTTGGCGAGTACATGGCGGGCGGTCGCCTGGTGGTCCTCGGGTTGGATACCGAGAGACACGATATGTCCTTCATCGGCACCGGGATGCACGGCGGAATCATTTACATACGGGGAGAGATAGGCAGGGACCAGCTAGGTGAGGGCACCCGGATCTCCGAGCTTCGGCCGTCGGACCTGAAATTCCTGGAAACCCAGATATCGAGGTTCAAAAACACCTTCGATGTTGCAGGCAGGATAAGACCGAGGGGCTTCAAGAAGCTGGTTCCGAAGGGTAAGCGCCCCTACTCTAGGCTGTACGCATAGGTCGGATTTCCTTGATAGGCCCAAGCAGTTTCATAACCGAGATGCGTCCCTACGCCTTTGCACAGATCGATCGCATAAAGGACGACCTGAAGAGCAGGGGCGTTGACGTGATCGATTTCGGCGTCGGCGACCCCACCTCCCCGACCCCCGGGATCGTCAGGACCGCGTGCAAGGAGGCCCTGGACAGGAGGGCCACATCCGGCTACCCCAGCTACCAGGGCTCCGATGAATTCAGGGCATCGGCGGCCAGCTGGTTCCACCGCAGGTTCGGTGTCGAGCTGGACCCCGAGGGGGAACTGACGGCCACCATCGGGTCAAAGCAGGCGATCTTCATGCTCCCCCTTGCATATGTTAACCCCGGGGACACCGTCCTAGTTCCCGACCCGGGATATCCACCCTACACCACCGGGGCCAGGGCCAGGCAGGGAGGGTGTCACTACCTCCCACTTGAGGAGGACAGGGACTTCTACCCCGACCTGGGAGGCATTCCGGGACGGGTGTCATCGAGGGCCAAGATACTCTGGGTGAACTACCCAAACAACCCAACGACCAAGATTGCCTCCAGTTCGTTCCTGAAGGAAGCCGTCGATTTCTGCTCCGACAATGATGTTCTTCTGGCATCCGACGAGGCGTACTCCGAGCTCTACTACGACGAGAAACCGGGGTCAGTCCTCAGCATCGAGGGGGCCGAGGAGGTCTCACTGGTTTTCAACTCGTTATCCAAGAGAAGCAGCATGACGGGCCACCGCATAGGCTTCGTCGCGGGGCGAAAGGAGCTCCTAGACCCATTTAAGAAGGTGCAGACCCAGAGCCACTCCGGTGCCGCAACATTCATACAGGACGGTGCGGTGGCTGCCCTCTCCGACGAGACCCACGTCGAGGAGCTCAGGAGGGAGTACCGGGAGAAGAGGGATCTTCTCGTTAAAACTCTGGAGGATATCGGGTCAGACGGGGTATACGCGGAGGCCACCTTCTACATCTGGGCCAAGGCCCCCGGTGGGATGGGTTCACTTGAGTTCTCCCAGAAACTGCTCTCGGATGCCCACGTGAACACCGTCCCTGGCAGGGCGCTGTCCCAGGACACCGGTGCCGGGGACAGATTCGTGCGCTTCGCCATGGTTCCCAGTCTCGAGGAGACCAGGGAAGCATGTATTAGGATTCAGAAGATGGAAATCTAGATGGATGATGAAGGCCCCGTGGATTTCTTAAAGCTCCATGGGCTTGGAAATGACTTCGTCCTCATAGACGAGACCGGAGGAGCCAAGCTCCCAGATGAGGTGAGGGCGGGCCTTGCGATAGGACTCTGCGACAGGCACACCGGGATCGGGGGGGATGGCGTGCTCTTCATCGGCCGCTGCGGTGAAACGATCTCGTTCAGGATCTTCAACGCCGATGGTTCGGAGGCCGAGATGTGCGTCAACGGGATTCGCTGTGCGGCCCTCGCCCTGAGGCTCCGGTTGGCCCCCGAGCTCGGCGACCGGGTTGAGATCCTGACCAAGGGCGGTTCGGTCAGGACCGAGATCATCGATATCCACGGAAACACGGGCACTGTCCGGGTAGAGACACAGTTTGATCCCAGGTACCTCGGTTCGAGGGAAATCAATGCCGGCGGTGTTACACTGAACTACCACCTGGTCAACGTGGGTAACCCCCACGCCGTGGCCTTTGTCGAGGAACCAGTTTCGCTGATTGACGTCGAGACGGTGGGCCACTCCATGGAGCACCACGAGGAGTTCCGGCCGGAGGGCGTGAACACGGAGTTCGTCAACGTGATTGAGCCGGGAAGGCTCAGGATGAGGGTTCATGAGAGGGGCGCGTGCGAGACGCAGGCCTGCGGGTCGGGCGCAATTGCATCAGCCACGGCTGCAAGCCAGCTTCATCCCCGGGCCAGCTGGGTCGTTGAGATGCTGGGGGGCACCCTCGACATAGAGCTGGGTGAAAGGACAGTTATCACGGGGCCCGCGGCACTGGTATTCGAGGGCAGGATCCACGTCCAGGCGTGAACCTCTTAACCCCCCAACAGGCCCGGTACGTAGGATACGTATATCTTATTGGTTGAAAGTATAATATGTCTGGAAGAGGTATAAACTCCGTATCTCCCGCTCCGGTATGCAATCACACAAGATCCTAGTAATCCTGGTTACTGTATTGATGCTGACACCCGCCCTTGGGCAGGATGAGGCCTCCCGGATGGATGACCTCATCCGCAGCATCAATACCATATGGGTTCTCCTCGCGGCCTTTCTCGTCTTCTTCATGCAGGCAGGATTCGGCATGGTAGAGGCGGGTCTCACCCGCGCCAAGAACGCCGCCAACATACTGATGAAGAACGTCCTGGACTTCTGCATCGCCTCCGTTGGTTTCTGGGTTTTGGGGTTCGCACTGATGTTCGGCGCCGGTAATGCCCTCTTCGGCACCAGCGGGTTCTTTTTATCGGGATTCTCCAGCGAGTTTGCAGGCATCCCCCTGCCCGCTTTCTGGTTCTTCCAGGCCGTCTTCTGCGGAACGGCCGCGACAATTGTCTCGGGGGCCATCGCGGAGAGGATGAAATTCCCCGTTTACCTCGCTTACTCCCTGATTATCAGCGCCTTCGTGTACCCGATAATCGGGCACTGGATATGGGGCGGGGGTTGGTTGGCGGAGCTTGGATTCCTCGACTTCGCGGGTTCCACCGTGGTGCATGGCGTGGGGGGGCTTGCCGGGCTAGCGGGAACCATAGTCCTTGGTCCAAGGATAGGGAAGTTCAACAGAGATGGAAGTCCAAACATGATCCTGGGACACAACATCCCAATAGCCGCATTAGGCGTGTTCATTCTCTGGTTCGGTTGGTTTGGCTTCAACCCGGGCAGCACCCTGTCCGGTATGGAGGCCAACCTCATATCGAAGGTCGCGGTCAACACCAACATCGCCGCTGCAATCGGGGCCATAACCTCCATGACCCTGGTCTGGTTCCGATATAAGAAGCCGGATCTGGGCATGACGATGAATGGCGCACTGGGCGGACTGGTTGCCGTTACCGCTCCCTGTGCCTTCGTTTCAATCGAGGCTGCAGCACTAATAGGCATCATCTCGGGCTTCATCACAGTCTTCGGGGTGAGGCTCCTCGATAGCCGGGGTATAGATGATCCGGTTGGAGCCGTGCCTGTGCACGGAATGAACGGGATCTGGGGAACGCTATCGATCGGCCTGCTCCACGAGACCGAGGGCCTCCTCTTCGGGGGAGGGCTGGGCCAGCTTGGGGTACAGGTAGTTGGCGTTTTATCGGTCTCGGCATTCGTGCTGGTTTCGATGTTTGCATTCTTCAAACTGCTGGACAAGCTGGTCGGGCTCCGGGTCAGCAGGGAGGAGGAGATAAGGGGCCTGGACATAGGTGAGCACGGAATGGAGTCGTACAGTGGATTCCAGATATTCGTTGCAGAATGAGGGATGATCTGATGAAGATGATAATAGCCGTTATCCAGCCGCACAAGCTGCCTGACGTAAAATCAGCCCTTGCAGATGCCGAGGTATTCAAGATGACCGTGACGAACGCCCTGGGCTGCGGGCAGCAACGCGGCCACACGGAGGTGTACAGGCAGGTCACCAGGGAGGTTAACCTGCTCAAGAAGGTCAGGATCGAGATCGCCGTCAACGAGAAGTTCGTTGAGCCAACCATCGAGGCGATCATCAATGGGGCCCGTACCGGGAACATCGGTGATGGGAAGATATTCGTGATGGACCTGCCGGAGTGCATCAGGATAAGGACCGGTGAGAGGGGTTCCGAGGCTATCGGCTGATCAGCCCCAGTAGTCCCTCTCCCTTTCCTCTGGAACCAGGAGCTCCTCGGGGAAGGGTTCGAGGAAGGTCTGTTCAATCAGGTATTTATCTCCGTGGCTCAGTGCCCAGGACCTGAGAAGGGTAACCGGGCTTGCCATGCAGACTGTTCCCCTCCTGTACTTGTCCAGGAGATCGAGGAACAGGGCTTTCTCGCCGGGGGATATCTTGTCCTTGAACCTGCCCAGGGCGTGCATCATGGTGTTTATTCCTGCTCCCGTCCTCGGTCCCTTCGCCAGAACCCCGCCGAGTCCCTCGCCGTACTCATGGAAGAGCTCCGATGGCTCCCTCCTTTCCTCGTTTGCGACGATTCGTCCGAGTTTCCTCATCCCGGTCTGGTTGTAGGCGAGGAACAGCATCTTGTTGCGGGAATGGAAATCGACCAGGTCCCTCATCCTCCCCCTGTCCCCTGTCTCACGGAAATTTGCCAGTGTGAATAGCTTGGTTAGGAAGTGCTCCCTTATTCGTTCATTTCTAAGCCTCGCCTCGTCCTCCAGCGCGAGGTGGCTGAACCTCTCCAGGACCCTCGCCCCGAAGAATCCTGCTCCCCTTCCTTTTGAAGGGGCATTTCGGGCACCGGCGTACATCTTGACGTCCTTCAGCCCGCAGGATGGGGAGGAGCTCTTCAAGATAAAGCCATCCACCTGCCCCAGGGAATCGAGGAAGCCGTCCGCAAACTCCACCATCTGCTCGGTGAAATCCATGTCAGTTTCGGGCTGGATGAGCCTTAGACCCTCCTTGTCCGAAACCACACGAATCCTCTTCCTGGGCACCCCCAGGCCTATCTGCACTTCGGGGCAGACCGTTATGAACTCAACGTGTGACTTCAGCGACTCGACGAACCTGTTCCTGATGATCTGACCATCGTACCTGCAGTTTTCAAAGCCCAGGCAACGGCTGGATACTACCCTCGGTTTCATGCCCTCACCACCCTGCTGGACGTGGATTCCACCTTATCTATGTAGGCCTGGACGTCGAACTTGCGTTCGCAGCCCCTCCGGTTCATGTACCTGATCTTGCCGAAAACCGGCCGCTCCCCCCACGCCCGGTCGTGGACCCCCCCGATGCTCCAGGCCATCCCAGCGTATCCATTCGGGTCCCTGCCGTCCATCTCGTACCTATCGTTCAGGTAGATCCCGGTTTCCAATGCCATCTCGGGGGTCTCTGACCACTCCAGGAGCTTCTTTGCCCAGTACATCCTCATGTACCCGTGCATCTTTCCCCCGTCCACCATCTCGAGCTGGGCCGCGTTCCACAGGGTGTCGTGGGTCCTTCCCTCCTCGAACTCCTCCCGGCTGTAGGTGTACTCCCGTTTATCTTCCCTGTGTTCATCCAGTGTTCGCCTGGCCCACTCCGGGAAGCCCCTGGTGGAGTCGTAGTTATCATTGTAGTAGCAGAAGTTATCCGAGAGCTCCCTCCTGACCACCAGCTCCTCGATGAAGGCCTCCTTTGACGGTTCTGGTGCATCCGAGCCGCCCACATCCAGCGCCAGCCTCTGGGCGGACAGTTGTCCGAAATGCAGGTAGGGCGACAGGTTTGACTGGCCGTCCCTGGAGGGGTCGTTCCTGTCCTCGGGGTACCTGCCCAGGCCCCTTTTCACGAACGCCCGTGCCGACCTCAGGGCGGATCTCTCCCCGGGATTTAGCCACCCGGGAATATCCTTCCCACCAGTGGGTTCATAGCTCCATTCATCCCCACCATCCCAGGCGCAGGGGTGCTTTTTTACACGGGGTATCCTCACGAGATATTCACCCAGCAACCGGTGTATCTTGGGCCGTATAGTGTATGCCCCGTACTCCACCTTGTCGGATGCAACCCAGCAGGGCACGATATTGTGAGCATCCACCTCGTAGAATGGAACCTCGACCGATCCTGCAATTTCCCCGTTCCAGACGGACCTCGCACGGACAGGGCTGAAGTCGGTTACCAGCGCTGAAGCACCGTGTTCCGAGACGATTTTAGGTATCTCCTCGGCCGGTTTCCCCCTCAGAAGCTCGAAACCGATATCCCTGCGGCCGAGCTCATCCCTCACGACCTCAAGCCCCCGGAGCATGAACTCGAAGTGCCTCTTCTGGGCGCCCAGGAAATCATCCAGCAGGCAGAATACCACCAGGAGGGGACGGCGTTTCTCAATGGCGATTCTCTGGGAGTGGATAACCGCCCAGTTGTCACCGGCCCGCTGGTCCCGGCTCATCCAGTAGATGACGGGTCCCTCCCCGCCTTCACCCCCGGATATCATCCTCATCCTTGAGCTTTCGGATTCCTTTGGCATGTCATTCAAGCTCTATTGTTGACGATGGTTTGGTCGTGATCTCGTAGTAGGCCTCCCTGATCCGTGGGCGCACGACGATTGCCTTTCCTAGGTCATGTAGTTCCTCGAAGGGCACCTTGGTTGGAATGGCCGTCATGAAGTCCCTGGTATCGACCGCCCTCACAACGGCTCCCAGGTCGCCCTCCCCGCTGCTCCCCACGTGGGCCACCACCCTGCAGACCTCTCTGAGGCGTCCCGTTATAGCGCTCTGCAACCGCAGTAGGTCCAGCCAGCGTATATCGTTCCAGGCCCACTTTCCGTCCCTAGCAATATCGAGTGAAAGCATTCTTCCGAGGAGCCTCTCGTCCCCCTTCACGCCGACGGCGACCGACCCGTGCGTCCAGGCCTCGATGGAGTATCCCTTCCCGAGCTGGTCCCTGACAATTTCCACCGCCACTGGCTCTGCTTTCATCTCGAGATCTGTGAGGTATGCCAGGTACTGGGAGGGTTGGTACCGCTCGAGGAAATTCTCCACCTCCACTGTCACGCCCCTGATCACTTCAACATTCTCAGGGGTCGCCTCGCCCGCCACTCTGACCGAGAGGCCGGGCCCGGGGTAGGGCTGCCTCATCAGAAGCCCCTCGGGCACGCCGAGTGCCTTTCCCAGGACCCGCACCTGGTATTTGAAGAGATCCCTTATCGGCTCCAGCACCCTGATCCACATGTCCTTGGGCAGGCCTCCCACGTTGTGGTGAAGCTTAATCATCCCGCCGTGCTCGGATCCCCTTCCCTCGGCGGCAATTCCGCGTGAGCTCTCGATGGCATCGGGTGCGATTGTGCCCTGGACCAGGTAGCCGACCGATTTCTCCCCGGCCACCTCCTCGAAGGTCCTTATGAACAGGTTTCCGACGGCCCTCCTCTTCGCATCTCCAGTTGTGACTCCATCAAGTGATCTGAAAAACTCGCCCGATGCATCGATTAGAACTGGGTCGAGGCCTATTGTCCTGAGCTCCTCGACGACCCTCGCGGACTCGTTTTTCCTCATGAACCCGTGGTCAACGTGAACCGATACGAGTCGATCTCCCAGCGCCCTCACCGCCAGGGCTGCAACGACGGTTGAGTCCACCCCGCCCGAAACCGCCACCATGGCGGTACCATCCCCAACCTCATTCCTGATCCAATCCAACTTTTCGGCTATGTAGGCACCGGGATCCCAGGAACCCACCTCAAGGCCACAGACCTCTCGGGCGAAGTTCTCGAGAACCTTCCACCCCATGGGCGTGTGGCTCACCTCCGGGTGGAACTGCAGGCCGTAGATGGGAAGGGTCCGGTGGGCCATCGCCGCATTCGGGCAGCCCCGGGTCGAGGCCAGGGGAACGAACCCATTCGGAACGCTGGAAACCTCGTCCCCGTGGCTCATCCACACAATCTGGGGGCCCGAAATACCCTTGAAAAGGGGGTCGTCCCCGAGTATTTCAAGTTCAGCGAAGCCGTACTCCCCCGCCTTTCCTCCCGAAACGCGGCCGCCGAGGAGGTGGGCAAGCAGCTGGTGCCCGTAGCAGAGCCCCAGGATGGGTTTGCCGCTTCTGAGCACCTCACGGTGGAAGGTGGGGGCAGAGTCCATGTAGACGCTGTAGGGTCCGCCGCTGAGGACCAGCCCGTCCACCCCATCCAGGCTCTGCGCCCCAACATCGGGGGGGAGGATATCGGCCGGGATGGACATCTCCCTGAACGCGCGGCGGATATTCTGGACGTACTGTCCGCCATAATCGATGATCGCGATCGAGGGGTTCACGTTCCCCCGGAGCTTCATCCGTCTAAATATCTTCCCATGGACCTTTCTTTAAAAAAAGATAAGAAAAGGAAACCCGGGAACTATCCATGATGAAATTGACTGAGCTACTGAACCCCGGGATTACGGATACCTCCCGGAGCCCTCACTCCAGGATGTGCTCAATTTCACCGGGGAGCGTGCTCATCTCCTCGGGATTCTGGCACGATCGTATTGCGGCAGGGAGGACCCGGGGCCTCTTGCGACTGTACGACCTCCTGGAGGAGCACGGGGTTGTCGATAACTTCAGGAGGCTCCGCGGGAAACCGCATCTTGAAAGGAAGGGACCAATATTCACGGACTCTGACCTTTACAAATGGATGGAGGCCGCCGCCTTAACCCTCTGGTCCCGGCACGACCCCGCGCTTGTATCCCTCCTCGACCACGTGATCGAGGACGTTGCCGGGGCTCAGGCCCCGGATGGTTACCTCAACACCTACTTCGTCCAGGAGCGTGAGAAGGACAGGTTCTCAAACCTCGAACGCGATCACGAGCTCTACTGCGCGGGTCACCTGATTCAGGCGGCCATTGCCCACTTCCGGGCCACGGGCAAGAGGAGCCTCCTCGATTGCGCCGTTCGATTTGCCGACCACCTGGTTTCGACCTTCGGTCCTGACAGCAGGAGCTGCTTCTGCGGCCACCCCGAGCTGGAGATGGCCATGGTAGAGCTCTACAGGGCCGTGGGAAGGGTCGAGTACCTGGTCTTCGCCGCCTACCTTCTCGACAAGATTAAATTCTCCTCCAGGACATCGATGGAGGGCCACGCCGTCAGGGCCGGATACGCCTGCTGCGGGGGGACTGACCTCTATATGGAGACGGGAGCCGGTGAAACCCGGTGGGCGCTTGACAGGCTTTGGGAAGACATGGAAGGCCTCAAGGTCTACGTCACAGGTGGGATCGGATCCAGGTACGTCCACGAGGCCTTCGGGGAGCCCTACGAGCTGCCCAACCTCAGGGCATACGCCGAGACCTGCGCCGCGATTTCGAACGGGATGTGGAGCTGGAGGATGCTCTCGGCCACCGGGGAATGCAGGTATGCCGACATGCTTGAGACGGTGCTTTACAACGGCTTCCTCTCCGGGGTTTCCCTCTCCGGTGACAGGTACTTCTACATGAATCCCCTGGAGAGCTCGGGCTCTCAGGAGGAGGGAGAGAGGGGACACCGTCGGGTGGAGTGGTATTCCTGCACCTGCTGTCCCACAAACGTCCAGCGCACGCTGGCCTCGCTGCCGGGATACATATACGGAATGGACCCCAAATATATCTGGGTCAACCTTTTCCAGTCGTCCCGCCTTTCCGGAAGTACTGGTTCCACGGCGTTGACCATAGAGCAGGTAACCCGGTATCCATGGGAGGGCGATGTCGATATCACCCTGGATCATGATTCGAGCATCGAGCTCGGCTTAAGGTTACGCATTCCTTCCTGGGCATCAAGATGTAGGGTACACCTGAACGGCGATGAGCTGGAGGGAGTTCGACCTGGCCGGTACATCTCCATGGATGGGAAGGTTGACGGCGATTCCAGGATCTCCGCCTCCTTCGAAATGCCCGTGAGGTTCATGGGGTCTCACCACAGGGCCAGGGAGGACTTCGGCTGTGCAGCCATCGCAAGAGGACCCCTAATCTACTGCGTGGAAAGCGTGGATAACCCGGGGGTAGATGTCCAGAACCTCATGTTACCCGCCGACCCCGGGGCCGAGTTCGAATTCGATCCAGACCTCCTCGGTGGGATCGGGGTCATCAGGTTCGATGCCCTCGAGATGACAGGCGGTGGTCCACTCTACCAGAACCTGAACGAGAGGGAGCTGGACCTCGATCCGCGCAGGGTGACCGCGATACCCTACTATGCCTGGGCCAACAGGGAAGTGTCTTCCATGCTCGTCTGGTTGCCTATTGCCCCCGGCGGGAGTGATTCACAGTACCCTTGAATTTCCCAGGGGCCTGTGCTAGGTGGATGAAGATAACATGCCTAAAAGGGGCGCAAAGCATGTGAAGCGTATGCCAGAACTGCTTAATCCTCATCTTCAGATCCCGCTTCCGCTGCCCAAGCGGCCTCCTGAATTCTTCTCTTCCTCTCGTAGTTGAACCTCCACAAGAGGCCGGCCAGTAGGGTGGCTCCAACGATCATGATGAAAATTTTCACGAACTGGTCCACAAAAGGATCTATCTGCACCCTTAAGACCCCAGCAGCTTTCCGGATTCGGCTTAAGTATGCTATCAAATCCGCTGGATTTTGTCGACGCTTTACAGTTACTCGATTGGAAATACACCGTTTAACAAACATTATCAACCCTCCCATGGCACATTGGTACCATGATCAACAACAGGACCATATCCCGGTGCGCGAGGTCAATAGTTGCCTCCATGAACCTTGACGCCGGGGATAACATCCTAATCCGGGGTGGAAGCCACTCCCAGCAGCTCCTGGAGGACGTTGCCTACGAATGCTACAGGGCTGGTTCGCTGCCCATGATCACCTCCAGTTCCGATGATTACGTGGCGAGGGTGATGAGGGGGATCAAGGCCGATACGCTGGGCATCACGCCCGGGCACCTTAAGGGAGCTTGGGAGGGAGCAGACTGCTTGATAACCATCGATCCGTTCGATGACCCCTCCATCCTAAGCAAGTTCCCGAGGAGCAAGACCGAGGCCCGCTCCAGGTCCTACGTTCCCCTGATCAAGATACTGGACGGGGAAGGTAGGAAAACGGGCAAGAAGTGGTGCTTCGCGGGGTGGCCCACCCCGAAGCAGGCCGAGTACTACGGAATCGACTACGACCTTTACGAGAGATTCGTCATAGGTGGGCTCAGCGTCCCGGCCAAGAGCCTCAGGAGAAGGTGCGAAGACATCGCTAAGCTTCTCGATGATGCCACACGGCTACACGTGACGGACCCGGAGGGGACCGACCTCGATCTCGTTATCAAGGGCAGGAGGCGCAACCTCGACGATGGTTTCGTGTCAGACGAGGACGTTAAGGCAAACGACCGGGGAAACAACCTTCCGGCAGGGGAGGTATTCGTGGCACCACACGAGACGAAGGGATCCGGGAAGATCTTCTGCCCCATCGCCAGGGACGAGTATACCGGGAGGAGAATCGTGAACGCGGAGCTCCCGTTCGAAAGGGGGAGACTTGACCTGGAGGGAATCAGAGCCTCCGAGGGAAGGGATGAGATCGTGAGGACCTTCAGGCAATCCATCCGAATCGACGAGGGGACCAGGAAGAGGGTCAGGACTCTCAACCTCGCCGAGATCGGAATAGGATGCAATCCCCGGATAACCAGGTCAATTGGCTGCATACTCACGGATGAGAAGATATCCGGCTCGGTCCACGTTGCCTTCGGGGATAACTTCGCCTACGGTGGAACCAGCCGGTCCATTCTTCACTGGGATTTCGTGACGGTGCCGAAGGTTACCATGGTTGCCACAATGCCCGATGGAACAGAATCCAAGGTGATACAAAACGGGCGAATCAAGGGACGGGTCTAGTAGATCCGTGATCCCTCCTCGTACCCCTTCTCGTACATCGCCACGACGTTCTCCATGGGGGTGTTTGCCTGGATGTTGTGGCAGGGGGCGAGAATGAAACCACCACCCCTTCCCAGTATCCTGAGGTTATCCACGACCTCCCTCTGGACGTCCTCCACGGTTCCAAATGGCAGGGTCTGCTGGTTATCCATTCCACCGTGGAATACGAGGTGCTCTCCAAAGTCCCTCTTCAGGCCCTCCCTCTCCATCCCGCTGCAGCGCCACTGGACGGGGTTGAGGGCATCGATACCGGTTTTTACCAGGTCGGGCAGAAGCTCCCGGATGCCACCGTCGTCGTGGTGGAAAGAGTAGGCCCCGTTATCGTGGGAGAGGTCTATGATTTTCTGGATCTTGGGTATTACGAACTCCCTGTTCTGGGCCGGGGATATTAGGGGGCCATTCTGGGTTCCGAGGTCCTCTGCGACGAATGTAATCATAACCTGGCCGGGTATCTGCTCGTATATCCTTCTCGTGCCCTCGTAGGCCAGGTCGAGAAGCCTGTCTAGGCAGTAGTGGGCGATTTCTGGGTTCCGGACCAGATCGACGTAGCTCTGCCACATGCCCCTGATCCTCTGGTAGTACATGAGTATGGCGCATCCTCCCCCCTTTATCGGCGCCTCCTCGTTTCCCCTGACCTGCCCTGGAATTTCGGAGTAATCCCACCAGTCAGGGTCCGGCCAATCGTAGTTCTTCTCTATTTCCCTAACGCTACCGTAATGGGCCAGGGGGCTTGTGACGAACTCCCTGTACACGCCCGTGCTGTACTCTATCTCCCGGATCCGGCATCCAAATATGTCCTCATCCTCGGGAATCTTGGGCCCGACGTACTTCCCACCCACTGAGATAGTGCGATCAACGTGGAGGATTTCAAGTGCCTCATCGAGATCCCGGCAGCCCATGTGCTCGACGAGCCTATCGTTCGCCTCAGCCGTTGCCCAGTGTTCCATTGGTACCCGGTCTGGCCTACGCCTTTCTAGAACCGCCTCCCAGCGCTCCTTTGGTGTCATTTCCTCACCGGGCAGTGCCTTCGCACCTCGGTTTCGAGCGAAGAGCTTCCCGACTATAATGTCTTCCCCTGGTTGGTGATACAGGGACCAGCCCAATCACCGGGGTCGATACCAGCCCCGCAAATCATTTATTACTTGAAAACAATGCGCCCCCTCGAGGACGTATGAAACCAAAATCCAGCTTACTTCCTGTAACGGCGATCGTTCTTTTACTCCTCATTTCATGCTGCCACTGCTCCGAGCGCATCAGCATAATCGCCTTTTGCCGTGAAAGGAGAATACCTGGGCTCCAGATGTTCTTTGACAGTGAGCCCGCCATCGACTGCAACATCATCCCTGCCCGGGCCGATGGGTCTTTGAACGAGGACCAGATCGAGAGACAGATACGGCTGTACTTCCCCCGGACCTACAGTGGGATGCTGGAGTATGACGTGATAATGATACTTTCAGCCTCATACGACATCATGACAACCAAGCAGGATGCATGGATTCACGACGCAATTTCTGACGGCCTTGGCGGCCTGTGCGGCAGCAGCCTTTTCAGCCAGGTGCCCGGAATAGCGGAATCATGGTCATCAGGCCTTGCCTGGCAGGCATTTCCCAACGATGCCCCCGCGGTCATAGCGATAGGGGCCGAATCCAAGAGCTCACCCTGTCGCATCGAGATTAACGTGGATGCCGACCTGCCAATACTCACGATTTTCAAGGACATGGGGGTGGAGGACCCCGCCTTTGACGGGGAAACCAGCAGGCTGATGATAGACAGGGAGGGTTCGGATGTCCTGGCCTGGCAGCTGGGTAATTTCCCGAACAGGGAGACCTTCATCGCCGCCTGGGAGTATGGGGAGGGAAAGACCATAGCCACCGGGGGAAAACTTCCCATTGGCTGGCTGGAATACCCGAGGGGAACCTCCGGGGAGAATGAGTATTCCCCGGAAATAGTATCGAACATGGTATTCTGGATGGCGAACACCAGCCTCATCGACGACGTCGAGGTCTTCCACAGGATGAAGTCGGACCTCTCAATTTTCAGGTCAAGGCTTTCAGTCCTGCTCTCTCTCAAGGACTTCATCGACAGGTTCGGCGCAAATACCGACAGGATACAGGATGAGATTAACCCCCTTCACGAGATATACGCCGATGCGGAGGAGCTCTACCTGGAGCACAGCTTCTCTGAGAGCGAGGCAAGGATACAGGCCGGGCTCGAGCAACTGGGCCATGCGGAGGAGGTGGCCAGGAGGGAGAAGGACCGGGCACTCCTCTGGGTATACGTAATCGAGTGGCTTGCTGCCTCCTCCACCTTCTTCGTTTCCGGGTTCGTCCTCTGGTCGCTCATGGTGCGCCGCAGGCTCTACCAGTCCGTCAGGACCACAAAGCTCAGGGTCCAGTGATGAGTTATTCGTAACATTGCGGGTATTTGCGGGATCGAGTTTGCAGGGAAACGTTAAAATGGGGTATAAACAGCACTGGAAAGGCTGTCCTCATTGCGCAAATTAACCTGCATAATATTGCTCACGATCATACTCATCCCGGGGCCAGTACTGGCGCAGTTCGAAAAAGAGGCGGTGACCCCCCCAACCGCGAATGCCCGGACCACGAAGGCCGATGCAAAGGCCCTTTTTGCCGCCCGGAACGAGGACCTGCATGCCGTTTGCATTCAGGCGACCCAGACAGGATCTGACGTATATTACTACAAGTTCAAGAATTCGACGGGCAGATGGTTAGAGGGCATCGCCCTTACTGAGGGCGCCCAGGCAACTGATGCAGCGATATCCGGTGACTACAAGGGGAATCTTCATGTGGTTTGGGAGAATGGTGGCGGCATGTATCACCGAATGTGGAACACCACAAGCGAGGAGTGGGAACCCACGGACCTGGTGGCTGAGAACGCCTGGAGTCCATACGTAATCTGCGACCGGTCCCCAAACGCACACTTCATCTGGCTTGAGAAAACCGAACAGGGGGTCGAGACCTCCTACCTCTCCCACCGTTACCTGGATTCGTACGGGGAGTGGACCAACGCCACGGTATTCTCACCGCAGGACGCATATTCAATCGAGCCAGGAATCGCCCTGGACCAGCGCAATGGTCTCCACGTCGTCTGGAAGATGAAATTCAACGCCACCGATAGCTACGATATGTTCTACGCGTACAGGCGAGCCGGGAGGGAATGGGGACCCTTTGAGAGAATCCTGGAGGGATCCGATAGGACCATCCACAACCCGGCCGCTGGTGCTGACAAGGACAGCTACCTGCACGTGGTATGGGAGGAGTGGACCGGCGATAACTCGAGGATCTACTACAGGTCATGGAAGGGGAGCTGGGAGGATCCAAGCCTCGTGATAGACTCCGGCACGGCCCGGAACCCGGTGATAGCCGCCGACGATGGCCTGAACATTCACCTGGTCTGGGAGGATACCATGGGGGACCAGAACCCCGAGATATACTACCAGCGCCTTTGGCCCCTCGGAATATGGAGCTCCCCCCAGAAGCTGACATCCAGCCAAACTTCCTACGGCGCCAGCACACCTCCAAGCATCGAGATATCATCGAGACCCCGTGACATGCACATAACCTGGTCAGAGCTCGGGACCGTTTACCACGGGGTCTGGCCTGGGAACAGGAAGGAGGATGCATCCAGGTCGGCCTCCAAGGCGAAGTCCGAGATATCCGAGGTCCAGCGTCAGCCCTTCGTTGCCCCAGATGCCATTGCCAAGTACGACGAGGCGCTCGCCGCATACGAGGCAGGCGTCCAGTCTCTGAAGGTTTTCGACGTCCCGGTGGCCAACCAGAACTTCTACGATTGCATCGATCTCCTCGAGTTGGGCCACGAGCTTGAGGAGGAATACAAGGTGAAGAAGGGAAGGTCCATGGGAATGACCCTTTCGTTTGCGGGAATTCTGGCCGGGGCCATTGTGGTCATCCCCTGGCTGGTAATCCGGAACCAGGAGACCTAGCGACAGGTGGTGCCCTTCTGAGGCGTCTTCTGGTAACCGGTGGAAGCGGGCTCGTGGGGGGCAGCGTATGTTCCCTCGCGATGGGAAAGTGGGATGTCTGGGGAACTTACAACTCCAACAGGCCTGGAACGGAGGGTGTAAACTGGCTGCCCATGGACCTTCGCGATCCACAGTCCGTGCGGTCCGCCCTGGAGGCGGCCGGGCCCGACCTGACCATCCACACCGCGGCAATTGCAGATATAGACGTTTGCGAGGAAAATCCCCAGCTCGCCTGGAGCACAAACCACGTCGGCACCAGGCTCGTCGCCAGGGAGGCCTCCAGGCAGGGGTCAAGACTCGTTCACATCTCCACCTCGAACGTTTTCGATGGCGAAAGGGGGCATTACTCCGAGGTCGACCCCACCGGGGGGACCAGCGTCTACTCCCGCAGCAAGATATCGGCAGAGAGGGAGGTCCTCGGCATCGAGGGCACCCTGGTGGTCCGCAACTCCATCGTCCTCGGATTTCCCAAAATCTCCGGAAGATCCTTCCTACTCAGGACGGTATCCGAACTCGAGGAGGGCCGTTCGGTGGGATTCCCTACGGGTGAGATTCGTACACCGATAGATTCCTGGACCCTGGCGAGTTCCATCCTGGAACTGGGGAGATCGGATCTGGATGGCATCTACCACGTGGCCGGAACGGAGGCCCTGTCCAGGTACGAGATGGGCCTCAAGATCGCCGAAAAGGCCGGATGCGATCCAGCACTGGTAAAACCCATCGCCAATCCCCCGTCAAAGAGGGCCCCAAGGCCCCTAGATGCATCCCTTGACACCGCGAAGGCGAGAGCCGTTCTCGAAATTGATCTCCCCGACTGCAGCGAGGCCCTCGACAGGGCATTCAGGTTTGCCCTTTCAGCCCGGTCCAGCTGACCCTATCGATGGACTCCAGCAGGGCACCAAGCCTGGCCCTCGCATCAGCATAGGCTTCAGGGCCTATACGTCCCTCCCGCCTCAGGCTCTTGATCCCGATGACCTTGTCCGTAAACTGCCTCTTGAGATGGCGTCGGATGAATTCATCGGCCGGCACGGTTGGCGGCACCTCCCTTTCACAGAACCTGCATCTCTTTCCCTGGGCGGCCACCGAGGTCCCGCACCAGGGGCACATTGGTCCGTACGCCCTAACTGGTAGCTCTTCGAGCCTCCACTCGAGGTTCGCCCGGGAAACCTCCGCCCCGAGGGAAATTACTACGGTTTGGACCAGCCACGAGATCTCGTTGTGATGGAGCAGGCCCCTGTAGACTTCCAGGTCATTTGGAACATTTCTCAGGTTTGCGCCCAGATTGCCCGGGTCAACTCGCTCCAAGGCCTCAGGGGGTACCCTCCTCAGGTCAGTGGATAGCTTGACCTCACCGGCGGAAAACCTGATCGAGTTTAGGATCCGGTCACCGTGGTAGAGGACCTCGATCTCCCCTTCCTTTTCGAAAAGGGCGACCCTCCTTTTCACAAAGCAAATGAAGTGATGGGTCCTCAATCCCCTCTCGAGAACATCGGTTAGCGCCCCCACACCGATATGGTCGAAGCTGATGCTTGATCCCGCCCTGGGCACCCTCTTTTTGCCCCCGGACCTGCTCACCTCTCCCTTTCTCACCGTCTTACCGGGGCCCTTTCCCCCGTCGGTAACCCTGGCAATGGTCCCGGTTTGCCCCATCAGGCCCTTGGAATAGCACTCGGTGCATTGACCGCTCACGCCGTGCAGCGGGCAGAAGCGTTTCCCGCAGGAGCAGGTCGAAAGCCCCTCCTTCGCCCCGCAGAAATGGCACTTCCTTGACCTTCCGAACAAGTAACCTTGAGGGGTCTTTTCCCGATATATTTCTTACTGAATGCCTAGATAAGCGTTAGGGAAGCCGCGATTGAACCGATGTAGGCCATGTCCGGATTTCCAGCCGACCCGACCACTATCGCATCCCCCTCCTCCGGTCCAAGTTCCTCGATGATCGCCCTCGATAATTCCGGATCGTATTCGGATAGATCATCGAACATCCCGGGGAAGGACAGCTTTTTCGACCTGTAGACGAAGGTGGAGGCTCCCGATGACCCTGCCATCATCGCTGCATCCCGCTGTTCCAGGCCCGAAGTGATTTTCCCTCCCGCCCCCCTTACCAGAACCGCGACGTTCGACACGTCCACCATGGACTTGCCGGCCGGGACCGATACACCTCTCGAGAATATTTCCCTTACCGAGGACAGTATCCTCGCCCCTTCCTCAGTTAATCTCGACCCGGCCCTGTGAACCTCGATGTATCCCGCCGATTTAAGAATGCCGGTGATCGTCCTGACGCTGCCCTCCCCTATTCCCAGCCTCCGGACGAGCTCCTTTCGGCCGTAATACCTGGATCCCACCAGTTCCAAAAACCTTATGAGGTGAACCTCATCGAAAAAGGGCCTGGGGCCCGCCGGCTTTGACTTCATCAGGTTCGCAAGATCATCGTAGCTCAACGCTATCATCCCAAGAGCCCTCACCCAGCTCCACCGTGAACTTGGCCCTGAATCTATCCAGGACCCTCAGCGTCCTGTCTCCGAGAAACAGCAAAAGCATTGCGTTTCCTACCCCCTGCAGAATATAGAAAGGTATGCCAGAAACCAGGTACGTGGTGAAGGATGCCCAGTTCAGCACAGAGCTAATCATGAGGACCCAGAATGCGCTGGTTATAATTCCGTAGACAAGACCCCATGCAAGGCCGATGGCAACGAGAGTCCTCGTGCCAACCCTGGACTTCCACCTGCCAAGTAATCCTCCAACCACCCCCAGAAGCCCCATCCCGACCATCTGGTAGATGGTCCATGGGCCCTGCCCGAGATAGAAGTTCGATATCAGCATGGTCCCTGCCCCAACGGTAAAACCGGTGACCGGGCCGAAGACGATTCCCGTGCAAAGTGTCAGCCAGTCGACGGGGGAGATATTCGGGGCCAGTGCGAACAGCACCCTACCGGCTGACCCAAGCCCGATCACCATTGATACCAGGGCGATCTCCTTGGACCCGCCCAGGCGGGGGGCCTCCGCTGAGAACCCCGTTAGAAGGACCAGTATCGCCAGTGACATAGAAACCAGGGGGTCAAAAAGCGTTGGACCCACGGATTCCCGCAGGCCCGAGAAGGGGAAGCTGTTGGTCATCGAAAGCAGGAATACTGCCGCTAGGAGGGCGGTGAGTAATGCCAGGAGGATCGTAAGAAGGCGGCCCAATCTAGTCACCCCCCAGCATTATCCGCGCCGCCTGTTCCGGATCGCCCTGGAACTCGATAGCACCATCCTTGAGGACTGCTGCCCTGTCCCCGAAGGTCCTTATGATATCCAGGTCATGTGTCAGGATCATGATCGAGATACACCCCTCGCAGACCAGTCTCCTGAGCATGGCCATTATCTCCACCTTCTCAGGCAGGTCGAGGCCACGGGTGGGTTCGTCGAGGATAAGGATTTCGGGATTGAAGCTCAGGACGCTGGCGATTGCGACCTTCTGCTTCTGTCCGCCGCTCAGGTCCCTTGGATTCCGGGATCCGTACTCCGTCAGGTGAAGCCTTGCCAGAAGTGAATCGACATTACCGTCCATCGCGAGTCCCATTTGCCTCCGCGCGAACTCAACCTCCTCGTGGACTGTGTCGTGGAAGAGGTGCTTGTTGGGATCCTGGAACACTATCCCGACTTTCCCCCCTTTCTCTGACTCCGTCATCTTTCCAACCTCCCTGCCCCCGATCGAGACGCTCCCCAGCACCCCGTCGAGGAGCCCGGCGATGGCACGGGCCAGGGTGCTCTTCCCGGAACCATTGGTCCCGAAAACCCCCAGGACCTCCGATTTTTTCAGTTCGACGTGGAGATGCCTGAGAACCCAGTCACCCCCTGCATACTTGAACGACAGGTCCCTGACCTTTAGGGCGGTTCCCCCAATGGGCCCGGACACTGCCCCGCCAACTGGCTCCCTTATCCTCACCAGCCAGGGAAAACTGCGGATCAGGTCCCTGGGTTTCCCGTCAAAGATCACCCTTCCCCGGTCAAGCATAATTCCCCGTGAGGCAAACGGAACAACGCGATTCAGCCTGTGCTCTCCAAGCACGACGGTCATGCCCTCGCGGTTGAACTCCTCGAGAAGTCGGAGTATTCTACCGGCCGAACCCAGATCCAGCTGGGAAGTCGGCTCGTCCAGCGCCATTATCCCGCTCCCCATCCCGAGGACCGAGGCTATAATGGTCCGCTGCTTCTCACCTCCGGATATCTCCTGGGGGATTCTCGGGAGGAGGTTTTCCAGGGAAAACCTCACCGCCAGCTCCCTCGTCCTCCTTAGAACCTCCTCGGACTCCCTCCCGAGGTTCTCCTGGCCGAAAGATATCTCCCTCTCAACCGATGTCGTGACGAACTGGTTCTCGGGGTCCTGGAACACCATCCCGGTGAGTTCCGAGAGCTCTCTCACGCTGTGCTCCCTTGTATCCCACCCTCCAACGGCAACCCTGCCCCGGAATGATCCACCGTAGAAATGCGGTATCAGGCCGTTAAGGCACCTCAAAAGGGAGGTCTTGCCGCTTCCAGACCTGCCGGCAAGAAGGACGTACTCTCCATCCTGTATCTCGAGATCCACCTTTGAAAGGGCCAAATCGCCGGAGGCGGGGTAGGAATAACTCAGGTTCTCAATTTCTATCACGTTTCCACCTCCAGATGGCGGGAACCACGAGAACCAGGAACAGCAAGGGCTGGAATGGAATGAACGCGCCAGCGATGATCCCCGCCTCCCCGAATCCCCAGAAGATCCAGAGAAGCAGAAGGGAACCTCCCAGAAGGAGGTAGTATAGGGAGACCAGCACGTCGTATCGATCGCCGGTCAGCGGCGGGACCACCCACCTCCTTCCGGAACCGTACCCCCTGGCCTCGAGTGCCTCGGACAGCTGCATGCTCCTGTCCAGGCTGTTTATCAAAAGGGGAACCCCGAGGGAGGCGTATGACCTGGCCCTCTCCATACGGGTTCCCTCCTCAAATCGAACACCACGGGTTCTCAGTGAATCCCTGATCTCGATTCCATCCGTTACGATCACCGGCATGAACCTGTATGCAAGGCCCAGAAGAAGCCCGAATCCCTCGAGGCCCCGTACCGTCGAGAACCTCGCCATTATGTCCTCGGGTCTCGTGGTCAGGGTGAATAGTAAAAAAGACAGGATCAATGCCAGCAACCTGAGTACCATCCTCGCTGCGGCCGAGATGGATTCAACGGTAATCCTGAAGTTAATACGCCAGAAATAGAACCTGAACGATGTTTCGAACAGTGGACTTTGTCCGTGCTGGTTGGCGATGATGTTGACGATGAAGACAACCAGGGCAAACAGGGTGAAGAACCTCAGGAGGCCGATAACCGAAGCATCGACCCTCCCCAGGTAGGATAGCAGTAGGCAGGCAAGTATTATCGAGATAAGGAACAGGACATCGGAGTAAAGCAGGGCGAGCAGCCCAAGAGTACCGAACATCAGCGCCTTTGGCAGGATACCCAGCCTGTGTACTGGCGAATCCTTTTCCCTGTAGGTAAGGTCCATCAACTACTGCACCGGAAGGGGTGTTGATCCCAGGGTATCGAACATGATGGCGGGATACGGCCCGGGAGACTCGAAATCTCCCAGCTGCTTTAAAGCCTCTTCCATCCAGACCCCGTCCGTGGCAAATACGAGAAGGGCCCACCTCCCCCCGGGGAGGTCCGTTGCCATCAGGGCGTAGCCATCTTTGAGCGCCTCCTCGCCGGTTGGAAGGTGGTTGATTGTTATCTCCCCGCCCTCAGCCGTTACCGGCCAGAAGGCATTTCTTCGAATCTGGAGCATCTCGGAGTAGAGGGCATTCCCCCCGGGACCAATCAGGACTACCAGGTTTTTCTCCACCTCGTCGAGGCTGGAGACGCCCGGGTCCACTGTAATGACGCTACAGTTGCAGAAGGTCGAGAGCGCCCCGGCATAGCTGGACACCGCCTCCTCGTGGAGCTCACCCGAGGCAATGGTCAGGTTCCACCTCTTTCCATCCAGACCCACCTGAAATCGCCTGGGGTAGCCGGATAGGAACCCCGGGTAGGCGGCGTAGTTGCCCCAGAAGTGGTAGTCCACCTGGACTACCTCTCCCCTCTTCGGCACGTAGGTAACCAGGCCCCTATCCATGAAGGCCCCGTTCACGTAGAAGAACCAGTCGAGCCTTCTGGAGACGTCCGATTCTAACCCGTGCATTCCGCTCAGGAACATCCCCCCGTAACTGGTCTCTATCTGGGTCATGTTCCTTACCATCTCCATCGTTGTTAAACCGAGGGAAGGGTCGAAGGTCGCGTTCTGGTGCAGCACCTGGCCAAATTCGGAGGTGATGTAGAGGGTTATGTTCCCGGGGACGTAAACGGCGGGTTTCTCCTCCCCGCCAACGTAGTCCAGAATAATCGGTAATGCAAATCCCAGGCCAATAAATCCCAGTATCGCCAACACGACGATACTTGATGTCTTCAAACCCATTACACCATCTTATTGCCGGCCTATCCTACCGGTCATTCCCGAATCGGCGGATTCCGATCGAAACGCCCAAACACATCAGTGAGGCCAGCGGGACCTCCACAATATTAATCCCGGGAGTCACCTCTCCCACCAGTGCAGTAACGGCGAGTGTCGTTGGCTTCAGGCTGCCCCAGGGATCGAAGAACTCCCCCGTTGTCGAGTTCTGGGTGCTGAGCAGGTACTTTACCGGGTCCTCTCCCCCGACGGCATAGGGGGACCCCACGGGATTCATCGAGGCGGCAAGTATCGCCTGGATCCCGTATGATGTCGAGCTCACGTCCGGGCTCGTTCCCCACATCGCCTGGTAGTATAGACCACGGTTGGTCCCGTTCATGAAACTGGGAATGGCTCCCACGGCGTTGTTCCAGGTATCCCCGCTTGATCCCAGCTGGCTCAGGGTTATTACCGCTATTGAATGGGTGTTCGAATCCGCCCCCCAGCCGGTAGAGTACTCGAAGGTACCGTCCATCAGCTGGGAATCCACCAGGTAGCCACCGGCCCCCTGGATAGCCGGGTCACCTGCACTTACGCCGGCGGCGAGAAGAGCAAGTATCGAATATGCGGTGTCCGACGAACCGCTCCCGAATGATTTCGTCGTCTGGTTCTGCATCGACATCAGGTCGGCCACGAAGTCATGCCCACCGAAATCGCGGGGGTCCAGGCCGCAAGCGACCAGGCCCATGACCATGTTGATCTTCTCCGCCAGTGGGTTTGTCCCGTAGGAACCGTTGTAGACTCCCTCGGAAACCGAGAGGAAGAAGTCATCGATCCCGACCCCTCCCACCTCGTAGGATAGAGGATCCCCACCGGCAGCCACGATGGCCTCGCAGGCCCTGAATGTTGTCGAGAGATCACCCTCCCCGTACTGGCCAAATCCGCCATCAGGGGTCTGGTGGTCCGCGATGAACTCTATTGCATTCAGAATTACCGGGTCATCCTGGGCCAGGGGAAAATCTTGGCCCAGCACAACTGGTAGAAGCAATATCGCTATTAGAACCGAAGAGTATCTCAGGTACTTCATAGGGCGATTGGATGGTTTATCCATTATTTAAATGAATCCGTATGTTCCATTCCTCGATACGAGCAACAGCTTCACTGTGTTTTGGAGGACACCAGGCGAAAACCCTCCCTGACGATCTCCCTCATCATCTCCCTGGAAATGATGCAGGAATCTCCCTCGCCCTCGTAGGAGACCCGCCCCAGAGCCGTTTCGATCAGGCCGAACTGCATCGACAGCCGCTCAAGGGCCTCCTGGGAGACGCCCAGGACCGCCCTCCTCTCCCTGAGGTGCTTCAGCATCTCAGCCGATGAAGCCAGGATCACCTCGGGTTCTTCCTTCGCAATCCTGGTGAAAAGCTCCTTCACGTCGATGATGGGCTCACTATCCGTTATCATCTCGCCATCCTCCAGATTAACAGGTTCTATTTCCCCTTCAGCAGGTTGTTTCACCGGAGCCCGGGTTCCTTCCCCATGGTCTCCAGCCGGGACCTCAACGGGTTCCTCCTCCCAGTCGCCGTACTGCCCATCACTCCCCTCGGCGCTCCTCCTGCGCATCCCGATACCGAGGCGAAAGGCCAAAGCTATGATGAAGACCAGGGCGCAGGCTATCAGCGCCAGGTTTGTGAGCAGTTCCACGTCCAAGGCAAAAAGGCTCATGAACAGAGAGGGGGAACGTTCCCTCTTAAAGTTTGGGAGCGAGCTAATGAAATGTTTCGATATGATGATTGAGATCTAATCCTCGGAATACACGAACTCCAGGGATGCGGAGTGGTACACTATCTTCTTCACCCACGGTGCCTTCTCCCTGTCCACAGTCGTCAGGTACTCGACGGTGGTGCCGCACTCCGGGCATCTGTAAAAGAGCAGGATCTTGATTTCCCTTACCTCCAGGGCCATCCTCTGGTCGACGTTTGGCATTGTCGCCCCGCACTTGGGGCAGGATTCCTCCCCGGTCATTCCTAACGACATAACAAGCCCCTTCACATCTAAATAGATTTCCGGGGGAAGGTGATAACAGACTTATTTCAAGGAGTTAAATGACCTCTGATGGCGGAACCTCCCAGCATATACTCGGTCCGTAACCTGCTTTCCACACGCAGGGATGGCGGCACCAAGGTCACCGATATCCTGTTCTCAACTAGCCCGTTCCGGGTCTGCTGTTTCGAGGTGAAGGAAAGGCGACTTGTACTCAGCCGGACCAAGATGCTTGACGCCAGCTCTGTCAGAATTAGCGGGAACTCTCTCCTGGTCCAGTCGCTTCCCATCACCCAGGCACCCCCGGGGTCCTTCAGGTTCACGGACCAGGGATGGGTTAGGGGGAGGGATGAGACCCGTCTGGGAGATGTGATGGACATCCTGGTTGATGATGGGCTCAGGGCCATCGAGGTCACGGTCAAGCTCAAGCACCAGCTGGTACTCCCCTCGGAGACGCGAAATCTGCTGCCCAAGGACGTCCGTAAGGAGTTCATGCGCTCGATGGCCGATGCGATGTCCTTCACCGGCGATTCCTACACCCTCGCTTCCCTCCCGGTTCCAAGAATAACATCAATTCGCAGCGGGGATCTGCTGTATGAGGTAATGGTTGATATCAACGTCGACGAACTTTCCAACGCGCTATTCAGGGCCCTTGACTCCGGCATCAAGGAGGAGGGTCTCGTCAGGAGGATATTCGAGGGCATGGTTAGGCCCCGGAACCCCTGATTTCACCTGCACAAGATATTTATCGCAAAAAAGGGGGTTTCCGCGCATGCGCGGGGCAGCACTGATACTCCTAATAATCATTTTAGGCGTCATACCCTCACATGGAAGGGAAATCAAGAGGGATCCCGAATCGGGAGTGATCCGGGTGATCTACATCGGGATGCCATTCAGCGCCAGCCCATACCAGGTCTTCAAATACGATCCCCTTCTCTCGACATTACCGATCCAGGGAAACCTGTACGGGATCTCCCAGTCGAATGTCCAGAGGTCGATGCGCCTGTACATGCCCCGAACGCTGGATGACATGGTCGAGAACCACGACATAATCGGGCTTGACGACACCACCTTCACGGCGTTCCCGGCCCAGACGATCCAGTGGATGGTCGACGGTTGCACCGACCACGCCCTCGGGCTTTTCATGGCCGGGGGATTCGAGTCCTTCGGCGGCGGTGCTGGGTTCCCCTCCTGGGATAACACCATCCTCAGGGAGGTGCTACCGGTGGTCTGCATGGACGAGTACGGCGATGACGGAAGGGTGGAGATCAGCAAAGCCGACGACGACCTCGTCAGGAGCATCCCCTGGGAGAACGGCTATGACCAGCACAACGTCTTCGGCGGATATAACGTTGTCCAGGTCAAGCAGGGGGCTACCCAGATATCCAAGACCATCAGGTTGAAGGGAGGGCCAGATGACCCGGGCTGGGTCTGGTGGGACATTGGCAAGGGAAGGTTCTTCGCCTCGGCGCCAGGATTCAGGGGTGGTTCCGCCGGCAGGGGATTCATCCGGTGGAAACACTACCCCGACTTCGTTTCCAACATGGTCTACTTCCTGGCCGGACTGACACCCCCGACAGATATCACGCTGCTCTACACGACGAGGGCCAGTTTCAGGGACATCCAGGACCAGAGGCAGACCATTCTCGGCCTCCTTGATTTCATAGGCAAGTTCGGGGCGGACACCAGGAAGGTGGACGAGAAGCTATCCGAGGCCGAGGAGAGGTTGAGGGACGCAAAGCGGGATTTCGTGGACCTGCAGCTCGAGGATAGCCGGAATGCCGCTGAGGACGTGCTGGAAATACTCGGGGAGGCCTACGACTTGGCCTTCGAGGCCAGGGATACGGCACTTTTCTGGATATTCCTGACCGAGTGGCTCGCGGTTAGTGGCACCGGACTGATATGCGGTTTCATCGTCTGGACCCTGATGATCAAGAGGCGCCTCTACAGGGAGGTACAGGTAACGCGGGGGGGCATGTAGGTTGGTTGACCGCAGATTGGTAGGGTTTCTGGCCATTATCATGGTGATTACCACCCTGATAGCTCTGACGGTTTTCCGCGTCGGTGAGGACGAGATAGTGAGGATACTCGCCAGCCGGACCCCTGACAACATCCCGGGAGGGAGGCCCGGGTCCCCGTCCTACTCACTAGACCTGATGGCTGCAAAGGAGATCCCGGATCTTATCATCAGGCTCCATTTCCTTCACAACCTGACCAATATCTACCTGATCAGGCCATGGAACGAGACTACGGGCCGGGAGTTCGAGGATCTAATTGCCAACGTGCCCAGGCTCACCACCCTCAGGATGCACCTATACGCTGCGGCACAGGCCACCGGGGCGGAATCCCTCGTCGACGAGTACGAGATAGAGAGGGCCGACAGGAGGCTGATGATCCTCGACCTCACGGATGCGATTGCAGCCTTTGGGGGCGAAGAGACCCTGAGGACGGTCTACACCATCTACGCCTTCAACATCAACCCCGATGGCCAGGTCTCGGTCTTCGGGGGATACAGGGATTTCTTCCTATATTCGAGGAGCTTCTCCCTCAACAGAAGACCGATCGTACAGGAGATCAGTTACACGACCCCATCCGGGTCCACCTGTTTCCGGTCCGGGGAAGCCCCCGGAGGGAGGGGCAGCTGCGGGCGTGTACTCGATGCCCCAGTCGGTAAACTCAGGGTGGAGGGACTTGCAGCCAGTGAGAGGGTAAGCCTGCAGGTCACCCTGGACACGATCAACATGTTCGGGCACAGTGGCATCCTGGAGGTAATCACCACTGAGACGGGGTACGGGATGGGCCCCAGCATCGCGGAGTGGATAGGTGCTGCAGGGACCTAGTAGGAATCGACGAAACACTAATCATGAGCACCCCCCACCTACCTGCATGGACGTGGAAACCAGGATAGACCTCGTCAGGAGGGTAGGCGAGGAGATCATAACCGAGGAGGAGCTCCGGGAGCTCTTCGAGACCAAAGACAACCCAATTGCCTACGACGGATTCGAGCCGTCGGGGCCCGCGCCGATTCCCTTCGCCCTCTATAGAGCCATCAATTTGCAGGACATGCTGGACGCCGGCATCAGGTTCAAGCTCTGGCTTGCCGACTGGTTCGCCTGGATTAACAACAAGATGGGGGGTGACCTGGAGAACATTCACGGGGTCGGGGAGTACTTCATCGAGGTATGGAAGGCTGCAGGCGTCCCGACGGAGAGGGTCGAGTTCCTCTGGGCGAGCGAGAACATGGACCAGGAGTACTGGAAGCGCGTCGTTCTTATCGCCAAGAACACGACGCTATCCAGGATGCAACGCTGCCTGACCATAATGGGGCGAAGGCAGGGCGAGCTACAGGACGTGGCACAGTTCTTCTATCCCGCCATGCAGGTCTCTGACATCTTCCAGCTCCAGTGCGACATATGCCAGCTGGGCATAGACCAGAGGCGGGCCAACATGCTCGCAAGGGAGATCGGGCCGAAGATAGGTCTGTGGAAGCCTGTTGCCGTCCACCACCACATGCTGATGGGACTGCAGGGCACCAAGACGCCGGAGGGGTACGAGACCGACGGGGATATGGACAGGGCCATTAGTTCCAAGATGAGCAAGTCCAGGCCCGAGAGCGCGATATACGTCCACGATACCTGCGAGGAGATCAGGTCCAAGGTCCAGGCGGCCTACTGCCCACCGAAGGAGGTCGAGAACAACCCGATGCTGGACTACTCCAAGCACATCATCTTCAGGAAAAAGGATTGCCTCGAAATCAAAAGGCCCGCGAAGTACGGCGGCGACCTGGAAATTCAGAGCTACCAGGAGCTGGAGAGCAGCTACAGGGAGGGCAGTATTCACCCACTGGACCTGAAAAACGCCGTTGCGGGGGCGCTGGACGAGCTCATAGAGCCCATAAGGACCCACTTCGAGAGGGATGCCAGGGCAAGGGAGCTCTACGACCTGGTCAGTGGCCTCGATATCACGAGGTAGGGTCAAGCCTCCTGGATAATGTAATGCTGGCGTAGACGGCGCGGAAGCCGCTGGCCTCGTAGGCCCGCTGGGCAGCGACGTTGTTCTGGTCGGTCAGGACCTCGGCATACTCGACTCCCCTGCTTGAAAGCCAGTCCAGGCCCCTGGATATCAGGGCCTTCCCGGTGCCCCTGAACTGGTGATCAGGGTCCACGGCGAGTGAGACTATTCGTCCCCAGGGAACCCCGAACTGGGCCGTCCTCGGCTCCTCGACCTCCATGACAATGTAGCCCGCCACCGCTTCATCCTCCTCGGCGACGAAGATGGCCATGTCTCCTCTCCCCGACTCGACCCTCCTTGCATAGCCAGCGATCTCCCCCCTGTAGTAATCCTCGACCCGGTTCCTGTCAAGCTGCGGGTCTATGGCGTACCTGGCCAGCCCGAGGCCCATGAAGGCCCGGGGGGCAATGAGCTCCAGCTTACTCGATTCTCCCTTCTCGTAGCTCCTAATCCTCATGGAATCGCCCGGGAACCCCAATGGCAACCACACAGTTTAATATCTCTCGGGGATCATGTCCCCCGTGCATAATCGGCATCTGGTCATCCTCCTCCTACTCCTTCTTGCCACCGCCGGGGCCAGGGATCCCAAAAAGGATGCCGAGACCGGCCGGATCCGGATACTGTACATCGGTGATGCCTGGGGGCCCACGCCCTACTTCCACATGGAGGCCGAGCCTTCCTTCCTGGGAACGCCGATACCCGCAACCTACGCCCACATCGGGACCTACGGGGGCAGGGAGCTCAAGCAGTTCATGCGAATATACATGCCAAGGAACTTCCGGGAATTCGTCGACAGCTACGATATCCTCATCCTCAGCGACACCAACCGTGCCCTCTACAGGGCCGACCAGCTGGGGTGGTTCAAGAGGGGCGTTTCGGAGAACGGAATCGGCATCATGATGGTCGGCGGAATAGAGGCCTTCGGAGGTGATAACCACCCCACCTGGGGCGACTCTCCCGTCGAGGACGCGCTGCCCGTCATCTGCGTCGACGGGAAGACCTTCCGGAAGGACTTCAAGGTCGTGGTGAACTACGAGGACGACCCCCTCATAAAGTCCCTCCCCTGGAACACGATGCCCTTCTACCACGGGATGAACGTCGTCACGCCCAAGGAGGGCTCCAGGACCCTTCTTAGCGCCGACCTCACCCCCTACCATCCCATCGTCAGCTACTGGGAGTACGGCCAGGGATCCGGGCTGGCCCACATGCCGGACTGGACGCCGGCATGGGGTTCCTCCATCATGTACTACTGGGATTTCTACCCGGACTTCATAGCAAACATGAACTACCTGAACGCCGGGGTCGAGATCCCCCAGAACCCCGAGATGATGCACCAGCTGAGGAACCTCCTGTCAGCCTATTCCCTCAACCGGGCGATGGCCGTCAGCCTGATGGAATTCGTGGAGAAGTTCGGGGCCAAGATCTCCGTCGGCGAGGAACACCTCAACAGCATAGGGTTGACCTACAAGGACGCCCAGAGGCTCTTCATCGAGCAGGAGTACGAGGAATCCCTCTCCGTCCTGTACGAGGTTGAGGAGGAGTTCCAGCTACTATCCCAGGAGCTGGTGGAGCTGAAGAGCAGGGCACTGCTATGGATCTACATGGTCGAGTGGCTGACCGTCAGTGGTACCGCGATCCTCTGCGGTGTAATTCTATGGACCCTGATGGTCCGACGAAGGCTATACAGGGAGGTCAGGATCACAAGGGCCACCACCTGACCCTGCAGGCAGTCGGAAGATATTTATCCCCTCCGAAGGGGTCATCAGCCGTGGTCGAGGCCGAGATAGCGATATTCATCATGGGGTTCCTCCCCTGTATCTTCTACGTCATCTGGGTCAGGTACTCCGAGCTTACCACGAGGGAGCCCTTTGACAAGGTCCTGATGGTCTTCTTCATCGGGGCCACGGTATCAACTGGCCTGGCCCTCGTGCTCGAGATCGCGGGGCAGTTCGTTGTGGAGATATACGCCGCCGCGACCAAGGCACTTCCGGGGGGAACCTTCCTGGTCGGAATAGTGGTGCTGGCACCCGTTATCGAGGAGTTCACCAAGGCGCTGCCCGTCCTGGCCATCCGCAACAAGCCGTACTTCTCCGAGATAGAGGACGGTCTCGTCTACGGGGCCGCGGCGGGGTTCGGCTTCGCAGCTACGGAAAACGTGATGTACTTCTTCGTGTCCTGGAAGGAGGCCAGCCTGGGGCTGGGCAAGATGGCGGGCCTCGCCTCCATTGCCATACTGGTCATCGTCCGGTCCCTGGGGTCGGCATCGCTCCACGGGGCCACCGGGGCGATATCGGGATCGGGCATCTCGACCCAGAAGCTGCTGGGGGGGTGGTGGGTATCCAGGTACGCCATGGCGGTCATATACCACGCCCTTTTCAACTTCGCCATATTCCTCTTCGCGTACCTCGGGGTCCTGTCAATCGTGGCCCTCGTGGTCGCCTGCGCCTTCGGGCTGTGGCTTTTCAGGTCCATTCTCTACGAGATCAGGGTGCTCGACAGGGCCGGGACCTCCTAGGGGAGATTTCAATAATCTTTATCAGTTTGAATGGGCAATCTCAACCTGGTGCGATCCCTCTATTCGGCGACCGCAGGACTCCTTTTAGTTGGCCTAATGGCGGGTTCCGTTCTGTCCGCCCAGGTGCAGACCAAGACCGACAGCAGCGGGGTCATAAGGCTGCTGCACATCGGCAAGGCCTGGCTGAGGGCCGGGTACCCGGCGAGCATGTGGATCAAGGACCCCAGGATTAACTGGTACCCCGTGCCCAGCCACGCATGGTCCATGGGGGAGGAGGCCTTCAGGCAGCTCCGGCTCTACCTTCCAAGGACGATCGACATCCTGAGTCAGAACTTCGACGTAATAGTCGAGGACGGCATGGACGCATCCCACCTCAGGCCCGAGTTCCACGAATGGGTGCCCGTTGTGGTAAAGGAGGACGGGTTGGGATTCCTGATGGCCGACGACTCATCGTCCTTTGCCACCAGCGGAAGGCACACCAGCTGGTACCTCTACCCCATAGGGGATATTCTCCCCGTTACCGACATCGCCCAGATCCTCAGGGAGCAGCACGGATACAGGGTGGTGCCCACGCCCGGAAACGAGGACCACCCCCTGATGAGGAACGTACCCTGGAACGAGGTCAAGATATGGGCCCACAACAGGCCCGAACCCAAGCCCGGTTCCATCGTCCTGGCCGAGATGTCCAGGGAAATCCAGTGGAACGTGGACAAGCCGGTCTTCGTTTACTGGGACCTGGATAACGGGAGGAGCATCGCCTACGTGCACAAGTGGGCCTCGACCCCCGATTTTTACAGGTGGAAGTGGGGCATCGACGTCCTCTCCCACGTGATCTACTTCGCGGCCAGGGTCGAAATTCCCGAGGACCTCGAGCTGGTCCACCAGCTCAGGACCCTGTTCAACAACTTCCACTTCAAGAAATCGTACCTGATCTCCACCATGGACTTCGCCGACAAGTTCGGGGCGAACCTGGCCGACATCGATTTCAACCTCATGGAGATAACGGAGAACAAGAAGGAGGCCGACAGGCAATACATCGTACAGGACCTGGTTGAGAGCAGGCAGACAATGGACTCAATAATCGCTGACCTGGACTTGCTGACACTGAGGGTCCTGGAGGCCAAGGACAGGGCGCTATTCTGGATTTTCATGATCGAGTGGCTCGCGGTGACGGGGACCAGCATGTTCGCCGGGTTCATGGTGTGGACGCTGATGGTGCGGCGCAGGCTCTACAGGGAGGTCAAGGTGACCAGAATGGTGGAGACGGGATAGATGGTGAAAAAGGACGACAAGGGTTTCGTGTTCAAGGCCCAGAGCACGTTCATGCGTGACATCGTCAAGATGAACGTTGACGACATCAACAGGATCGGCCTGGAGCCCGGGGATTGGATCCAGATTACCTTCGACATCGGCACTATCGTGGGGAAGATAGTCGAGGACGAGATCGAGCCCGGCACGGTTGGGCTTGCATCCGACATTGTCCGGGTCTTCAACCTGGGCAAGAAACACAGGGTTACCGTCCTGCCCTACACGGGTCCCCTCCCCGACCGGCGGTTCCGCAAGCTCTAGGCCGAGGGCTTCTTGTACTTTATGACCTCGTCCATGAGGTCGACGTGGGAGATGATCATCCTCCTGCAGCAGTAGCGATCGATCCCCAGCTCGTGGAAGATGTCCTCGGGTTTCTCCCCGAGCTCCATCTTCTCCTTGAAAACCTCGTACTTGTCACCGATCAATTTTCCACAGGTGAAACACCTGACGGGTATAATCATCAAACACACCTATCTGTAGCTCTTCTGCTTTCGGGCCCTGGCCCTGCGCCGGCCGGCCTTCTTGGATTCCTTTACCCTCACGTCGCCCTTTATCATGGACCGGTCGTACTCCATGAACTTCTGCCGGAGCTCGTGGTCCTGGGTCCACTTGACAAGACCCGATGCAATGCTGGTCCGAATGGCGTTGGTCTGTCCCGAGATGCCCCCGCCCTCGACCCTTATCCTGATGTTTACCTGGGAGAGCAGGTCGCCCGCAAGTCCAATGACCTCCATTATTCGTGATCTGCATAGCTCCGTTCCGAAGTGCTCCAGTGGCATGTTGTTGATCCTGAGCTCGCCCTCGCCGCTCTCCAAGGTCGCCCTTGCAGTGGCCCTCTTGAACTTCGCCGCGATAGTTATCGGTATCTGGTTCACATAACCGCCTCCTTCTTCACCCCGAGGGCCACGGAGATCTCCCCTACGCTGGTGTATCTCCCGCGTCCCAGCCTGTCAACGCTGGCCTCCTCGAATCTGACCTTCTCCGTCTCGCTGAAATCCTCGGGTGTGCCGCGGTAGACCCTCAACCTCCGGAACGCCTCCTTCCCCCTGGGCTTGCTCCACGGAAGCATTCCCCTGACAGCCCTGCTAACAATGCGGTCGGGGGTCCTAGGGTAGAACGGGCCCTTGGTTGGATTCACGTTCCTGGAAAGATCGAACCTCACCTTGTACTTCTCGTAGATCTTCCTGGGATCCCCGGTTATTATCGCCCTCTCGGGGTTGACCACGGCCACGGTTTCTCCATCCAGCAGGACCTTGGCGATCTTGGAGGCCATCCTTCCCAGAATCTGATCCGTCGCGTCCACCACTATCATTTTTCCTTCCTCAAGCTATGAGTCTGATGTTTGAACCCTTGGGGTTCCTCTCCACGAGCTCCATCAGATCGATGCACTCGCCCCCGGCCTTCTTGATCTTCTCCCTCGCCCGGGCGCTGAAACCGACGCCGGCAACTACCACGGGGTGGTCAAGGTCACCCGAGCCGAGCACCTTCCCGACCACGGCGACCTGCTCATCGGCCTTCGTGTGCCTCGATATGGCACCCACGTTAACTCCCGGCATGTTCCTCGTGCTCTTTGCAAGCCTCCTGGATACCTCCTTCCAGATGGGAGCCTCCTTCTCGTAGGAGAGGCCTCTGAACGCCTCGATCATGTCTATGATCATCGGGTTAGTCTTCCGATTCTTCATCAAGTGAATGCCCCAGGGAGAATTATCGGGATTACACCCATAGGTGGGTGTGACAAAGGGAGACCGGAGACGTTTTTCTTAAATATTATCTAATATCACCCCAGACCTGCCTCTTCTGGCCACCTGCCCGTGGCAGGGGAACGTTTCAGCATACATATATGAATTGTTTCACGCCTACCGTTAAACAGGACGTGCCCTAGCTTGGATAGGACCGCTGTCGTCATTATAACTCTTGGCGTATTTCTTGGTTCAGTATACTCTATTGCGTCCCAGACCCGGGATCTGCGTATTTCTCCTCTTCCTGAGGCCAAGAATGACCAGTCCATGCTCCGAAGCAGCTCGATACTCGATGCCCCGGATGGGTATACCACAGCAACCCCTACTTCCCCGAAGGCCCCCAGTCAGGATGATTCGAACCTGGTGTTCGACTACGTGACGGAGGCCGCAACCGGGGAGGGCCGTGGCGCTGAAGATGCGGGCAAAGACACCCTCTCTGGGAATGCTGACGCCGGGGAGGTCGTCCAGATCACAACCGACGCTGATGGGGTCACGGCAACCTACCCTGAGGTCGAGAGGCGTTACTTCTACGAGGACTTCGTCGCCGCCGTGATCGTCCTGTCCGGCAACTCAACGTCCCGTGATATCGCCGTCGAGCTTGGTGCGATCATAGTCGATGAGTTTTCAACTGGGAGGGTTCTCGTATTCCTCCCGGGTGGCTCCGAGTCGGCGCTGGATTCCCTCGTAAACGAGGGGAGCATAACCTCCTACGAGCTGGGCGGCTGGGGAACAGGCCTCGGCAAGGCATGATAAACCCTGCCAGGATTCAGCCTAGTACCCCTATCCACACCCTCCGTTTAGGAACAACCCCGGAAATATGCAGGTGCAATTCTGAAAAGCTTTATATATAACCAATAAATCATCAGCCAAAAAGGTGAGCATATGGGAGCACAGCTTGGAGGAACACCGGTACTGATACTAAAGGAAGGCTCCGAGAGGAGCCGCGGCAGGGACGCACAGTCGAATAACCTGCTCGCGGCAAAGGTCATAGCGGAGGCCGTTAGGACCACTCTCGGTCCCAGGGGCATGGACAAGATGCTCGTGGACAGCCTGGGTGACATCGTCATAACCAATGATGGCGCGACCATCCTGGACGAGATCGATGTCCAGCGCCCCGCTGCGAAGATGATAGTCGAGATCGCAAAG
>Ga0180434_10000428_pt1 | contig 62017 bp, 39 predicted proteins | sample SS_ome_7_FD_132453 | JGI IMG/M metagenome (GOLD analysis project Ga0180434, IMG submission 132453) | Hypersaline lake sediment archaeal communities from the Salton Sea, California, USA - SS_1_D_2 metaG | ecosystem: Environmental > Aquatic > Non-marine Saline and Alkaline > Hypersaline >...
ACATTTTTTCTGTTCATATTTTTTATTTTAATCGCCATTTTTCACCCATTGAGGCAAGCCGATCTTACTGCATCTGCTTCGTTACAGGGCATTCGTAGTGAAGGACCACGACTTCATGCCCTGCGCCTTGCATCTGCAGCAACCTCAACTTGTGAATAATCCAGGTTAATAACCTATCTCAATTATTTCATTAAATTTCTTTCACCATTAGCATGTCTTTTTATTGCTATTTTTGTCCTTCTTTACTTATTGAAATGCATATTGAATAACACCCTCAGGACACCCATCCACACATGTTCCACATAAAACACACTCATAATTCTTCATAGAGCCCTTTTGAACCATGCCATTGACATCAAGACTCATGGGGCAATTCTTGGTACACGTATAACAGTTTTTGCACTTGTTTTTATCAGCTCTCAATTGAAGAGCGGGCCATTTGAATAAATTTCTTATCTTCGTTCCTATGACCATAAAAGGAGCCATCCAGCATCCATAGTGGCAAAAAGCCCGTTTTCCCAGAGTGAAAGAAAAAACTGTGATAAGCCCCAGGACAGTATAATAGATTGGATAGCTTGCCGGTCTCGCTACTGATATTCCGGACTCGGTTTGAAAAAACGGGTTTATGGAACGAAAACCCCCTACTTGTATGGCAGAAAAAATGATTATAATCACCCATGGAACCCAGATAAAATACTTGATTAGATTATATTTACCTCCCCTTGCTCTCTTGTTGGAAATCTTAAAACAAGCCTCTTGAAGCCCGGCACCGGGACAAATCCATCCGCAAAAAACCCTTCCAAAAAAGAGGGAGAAAATAAAGAGCAGTGTAAAGATTATGAAACTCCCCGTGATGATCCCTTTTGAAGCACCTTCTATAATCAATGCGGGAGAGAGGTAATAGAGAACAATGGGAAAAAGAAGAAAAAATATAAATATTATTGCTTTTCGGGTTTTTTGCCTTTTCATTCAATTCCTCCTTAAGGTCTATTCTTATTCGAATATTTCAAATCTTCTTCCTCTAAACGATATTTCATAAAAAAGCTCTCAGATGAAAATCTATTGATAAATTATCTGCTAATAAGATCAAAAACCGCCGAATCTGAGCTGTATGGTTGCAGAATTATCGCTCATATCCCAGGTGTTGAGACCATTGAAACTCCCAGTCATCAAACGGTATCCCCATCCAATCCCGGCTCTCATGAATTCCGTGATATTAATGTCTAAAAATAGATCAGTTTCGAAAACAAACATGACTTTCCCTGTGAATTCATCCGATTCCTGATTGACATATCCGATACCTCCTACTCCGAGTAGAGAGCTGAAAGAAAAATGTACTTTTTTCAATGGTGACATAATGTATTGACTCCAAATGCCGCCATAAGCAAGGGAAAGCTCTTGACCTTTGTAGTCAACTGTGGATAAGGAGCGGTACCCGGACGCCCCTATAGCATATTTTCGGTTGACTATGAACCGAGTGCCGCCTCCATCTAAAATAACATACTGATTGTTAACTTTAGTGAATTTAATGGAATACGTTCCGGAAAGAATGTTGAATTTTTCTCTAGATTGAAGAAGTTCTTTTCGTTTTTGAATGTCAAAGATGCCGTAATCCAATTGAACAATTCCATAAAAACCACTGAAATCTGTGTTTGATAGCCCAGGTAAATCGTGAATTCCCATAACTTGGCGGTATCCCATGCCCAATTTCACCCTATCAAATTCTGTGATTTTTAGACCTGCTAACACTTCAGGCTCGAATACGAAAAAACCTGAGTTGTGAGCCGACTGTTCAGTATCATAATCAACGCTGCCGTATCCTATAAGTCCTTTCAAATACAGCTGGAATCTTTTTTCAGGGAAAAATATGTATTCACTCCCGAACCCTCCATACCACATATCAATACCTTCTGTATCTGCCTCGAGGTAGCTGAATGACATGAATACAGAAAAAGATGGATCAATGACGATTCCAATAGGACCTCCGCCGATCATGGAAAAATCTTCATGAATTTTTCCCAGCTTGAAATGCGGACCGCCGTATCCTCCCCAGTCATTATTTGATAAAGGGAACAATGAATATTTGTGAGAGGTATTTGGGACATCTTTTCTTGGTCCCGTTTCCGTCAGTGCATTTAAGTTTAAGATGAGTAAAAATATAGATATTACAGTAAAAATGCTTCGCATGATGATTCTCTCCTTAATATTAATCATTGGATGAATATTATCAATTTGCTTCTCTGAATTAATCTACACTTTAAAGGTTCACTTCGATTATCTCTGCATTAGAGAGATTACAGACTCTACAATTTCCCAAACCAAGGTCTTGAGCGTACGGCTTGCCCCAGACACTAATCATCAAAAAAATTGCCTCCCTGCGTGATGTAAACACCAAAGTGATCAGGAGCTGGATCCGGGATTGGTGGTAAGGCCTTCATTTCAATCAATTCGTTAATAATGCTTGAAAACATAAGATGGTAGCAAACCTGAATGTAATCGCCGGCTCCTACAGAATACAGGCGGTTGTTCTTAATACTGAATTGAATTTGATCATATCAACTCTTTTTTGTGGATAATTTGTTAATTAAGACGCTTTATTGGTTCAAAGAGTTGGAAATTAATTGCTTTGTCAACTTTTTTTGGCAAGACCGGAAGTAACACCAGGTTTATAGGAAGACAGATGGGCTTAAAGAAAAACGGGTTCAGGAAGAATCTCTCACTTAAGCCAACCGGATCATCCAGGAATTCAAGAAAAAAATGGTGAGTGGCTGGATTTCAGCACTCAAAAAGGTTGTTCGTGGTGGAATGGAAACGAATACAATCGCTTTATTGCAGAAAATTACTGCATCTCCATGGAGATCTACGGAGAACACTGCATAAATCTGTATTGCCACACACTGAATGAGGCCATGCTGGAATTGATTAAAGAAGCAATTGAAAGAAACTGGAGGGCTTTGATGAAATCGGAATGAACCGGAATCAAAAGCTGGTGTTGAAAAGGGGCAGGATCTTCAAGCCCCGAGGATTGTTCCTCACGATGTTGACCAGTCCTATCTGGAGACCTTTGATATTCCAGGCGTAATTCACGATCCCGATAGAAAGCCCTATTTGATCTCCCCGGATATAATTGAAGGAGCTGACCGCCAGACCTGTCATGACTCCGCCTGATTTATCGGTCATGATAGTTCCCAGACTCAGATGGACTCCTCTGAGATATTTCCCGCCGACCCCTAAGCCGCCGACAGAAAGCCCTGTCACTTCAGGTGCACCGCAGCCCAGACCGCCGATATTAATGCCGGCCAGTTTTTCACCGGCGCCAACACCGAGTCCACCAATATTGATGCCGATCATGTTTTCACCGGCACCGATACCAAGACCACCGATATTAAGACCGTAGACATCTCCACCGGCTCCAGCTCCCAGGGCTCCGAAATTAAATCCCTTCATATCCCGGCCAGCACCACAGCCAAGCCCGCCGATATTGATACCGATCAGATCTTCGCCGGCTCCGACTCCAAGCCCGCCGATATTCAGTCCAAACATGTTCCCGCCTGTTCCAGCGCCAATGCCGCCGATATTTATTCCCATCACGTCTTCGCCGGCTCCGACTCCGATCAGCCCGACGCTTATCCCCTTCAGCGACTCCTCAGCCCCAACTCCAGCAACACCCAACTGAATTCCGCGAAGATGTCCTCCGCCGGGCATAAGACCTAGGGACATTCCATTGATAACCGAGTCCGGATTATCCTTTTTTGGCCTCCATAGAGTAAAATTGATTCCGTTGATCTTTCGTACGTCCTGATCTTGAATGTTGAACCTGAGGCCCGTGAATTCCTTTGAGTTCCCAAAGCTGATTCCCCATTTTTTTGAGGGAATATCCAGGCTTTGAGCTTGAACTAAGGGGTTCCCAAGGAAAACCAGGTGTAAAAGTGAACATAACACCAAAGATTTTAGCCGTTGTTTTATTTTTGTTCTGCACATGGATCTATCCTTTAATAATTTATACGCAAAACGACCTAAAAAAGTTTCCTGATCGATTAATTTATAAATTAGTCCTGCGGAGTTTAACAGCCTATGCCTCCACAATAAGATCTGGACACAAATCTCACTATATGGGAAAAGCAGATTTTACCGTAACGGCTGATAGAGCACCATGTGCTCACCCTTTTCCTTGATCAGCTGGTTTATGTGTTTGACTATCAAGTCACGGCGCTTCAGCAGGGCCTTGATTTCTTCATCGGTCAAATAGTAATCCATGGTCTTATCCAATGTCTTGAAATCCAGGTTTTTCAATTTTTCAAAGAAATCACGAGGAAGGGCTCTGACCGAACGGTCTCCCTGGGGATGGTTTTTGGTATAGATGAGCTTCTCAGTGTGTCCGGTTTTAAAAGAGCGGGAGTGATCGATCAGGATCAGACGCCAGTCTTTGGTGATGAGAATATTATGTGTATGCCGGTCCACATTGGCGATCAAATTATCAAACGCCCGCTGAAGATATACGGCCCGGTTCCAAAAAGCCAATTTATTCCGGGGAACAGAGATATTCCTTTTTTCTTTTTCAGCGAGGTTGATCCAGTAGTTCACCCAATACTGACAGGATCCGTCATCATTCTGGAATGTTTTTTCTACGGTGGGAGGCACCATGTTTAAATCCAGCAACTTATCCAACCGATAAGCCGCCACTTCCCACTGCCAATTTTCACGGTATCCCTTCAAAATTCCCTGAGCGTTTTTCCATAAAGCAAAATGTCGGCGTCCGTTTTTTTCCAGAGTTAATTTATAGGGATGGGTAACAGCATATTCTCCGCTCAGCTGTTCATACTCTATGACCCGGGCTGATTTTAAAAAATCTTCAGCCCCCTGCATTTTTTTCAATGTCTCGGGAGAAAATTGAGCTAATAGAACCAAGGCAGCTGATAAAATCAGCACACCGGCAAAGACAGTTTGTATCCCCAGCTTTATTCTTTTCATCTCAGTCTTGGATTTGGCTTGATGCGCGGGATAATTCTTTGTGTTTCTTCCAGATAAGTACGGAAATGGCTATCCATACAACAATAAGAAAAATATTGAATCCTGCAAAACTTTCTCCCTTCCACATAAAAAAGGTGGTTCCCAGGAAAACCAGAATTGCTGAAAAAACATCCCCAGCGCGATGGAAAAATGTGTCAATGGCGGCTTTGGCTTTATACTTTTCCTCACGGGTTGTGACCAGAAAAAGGGAATGGCGGGTGGTATTCATAAGTGAATAATCAGTGCTGTTCTCTAAAATTTTTGCCCACTTCACAACGATCAGAGCCGCTCCCGTTGAAATAGCGATATACCCCCCGAGGGATATCAGTGGGAGAAAAAACAAAGCCCCACGCACGCCCACCCATTTGAAGATTCTGGAAACAAGAAAAAGCTGAATAAACCAAGCTAGAAAATTCACATAAGAATAAAAACCAGCATAGAAATTGCTGATAAAGGCTTCTTCCGTCAGACCATTTGCTGTATTGGTTTGAATCGCCTCAGTGGCCCTCTGATGGATCACCCGGCTCAGAATATATTCCCCATTGGTATTGATGAAATTGAGCAGCAAGACAAAAAGCGCGATATAAAGAAGATAACGCTTTTTGAATACCAAGCGGAATCCGCCCCCTTTTTTCAGGGGTTTATTTTTGTCTATTTGCTGTTGTTTCTCCTCGATTCCTCGAGGTTTTTTTTCTCGATTGTGAATGATCCACGTCAGAATGATGCATACCATCAAAACCGCTCCACAAACCAGCATCAGATTGCTGGGGCCAATAGGTTCGATGAGCCAATCCGCAGTCTTGCTTCCGGCAAAGGCGCCGAAAGTCACACCAAAGGCCACCAGAACAAAGACCCTTTGTCCGGCTTCCTGAGTATAAAGATCATTAGCAAAAGCCCAGAATTGGGCGATGATCATAACATTGAAGATCCCAATCCAAACAAAAAAGACAGTCCCCAAAGCAGCAAGCTCTTTTCCCCCAGCTATGTACCAAATATAAAAAAGCACCAAATTTACGATAAAAAAACCGGTCACCCATGCAATCAAACGGTTCCGGTCAAAGCGGGATGCAATATGGCTGAAGGCTTTGACCACAAAGATAAGAAGAACAACAGTTGCGGCAGAAAGATATTGCCGGAATTCAGGGCCGGTTCCGGCGAGGATCAATCCTTCCCTTACCGGTTTCACCAGATAATAAGCTCCCATGATCAGAAATCCGTTTAATGTTAAAAGTAGGGCTGTTGCGAGCTCATCCGCATTGATGATGGTAAATATTTTGAAGATTTTGGTGATGGTGGGTATGTTTTTTGTTTTATCCGCCATTTTTGTGAAAATCCATGTTGAAAAGCATCAAGTTATTTTTGGTTCATTTCTTCAAATATTCATTCTTCATCGGGAATCATACATATAAAAAACAGGACAAGTCAATGATAAATGCAGGGATAAGAGAAAATCATAAAAGGCTATCCAGCGAGCATAATAATCAGACCAAATACATCAAGTCAATCACCAAGAAGATTTCTTTCTTGAAAAAATCCGAACAAGAAAGTATAAAGAAGTGAGAGATGAATCCCAATTTCCATAGTGATTTGTCCGTTGTCCTCCTTATTTTGGGGGTGGTGCTTTTATTTGTGGGAGTTAGAGCTGTCCAAAAGAAAAGAATACTTAAGGGCCGCTCAAGTACTGAATATTTAAGGGAAAAAAAAGCCGCATTCTGGGGTTGGCTCTACACCATATTGGGAATTATCTTAGGGGTGGTATCCATTATCCTGATGATATGATTTTGACTTCTGGAAAACCAATGTTTGGTGTTGAAACTTGACCTTAACCGGGTGAAAATATTATAAATATAAACACAAGCATAGATTCCTTTTGAAGATAAGCTTGCTCTCAGCAAAAAAATAGGAGGAAAAATGAAAAGATCAACTATATTTCTGTTAATAACTTTCATTCTGACAGGAACTGCCCATGCCCAACATGAGAGAATCAGCCATAAATTTGGTGTGGGTTTCCAGTTAAATCAATACCAAAAAGATTTTGGGATGGGCATAAATTTAACCAGTCCTTATTTTGTATACAATAGAATCGCTGTTCGAATAAGAGGAAACTTCATGTTTTATGAACATGTAAAAAACAATGAAACCACATGGACTCCATATTCTAATGTTTCATTAGGCTTAATCGGAGTTGGAGGAAAAGCTGGTGATTTTATTCGATTGTATGGTGAAGGGGGAATAATATTTTTATTTCCCTCGGATAAATTCTCTGAAGAAGACTTTGTGTTTGGAGGCTACGGCTTGTTCGGCTTTGAATTTTATATGGCTAAAAAAGTCAATTACTTTATTGAAATCGGAGGAATTGGCAGTGGCGCCAAAGCAGATGTGATTATGAATCAACCCATATATTCGAATGGGCTGTTGATTAGTGCGGGTGTTAGAATGCAGTTCTAGACTTTGGGAGATATTTGAAATTTCTTCTAAATTTTTTTATAGGATGTGCACATGGAATGAAGCTTGGTTTGCCTACTCTTAACACTTATTTTTCTTGGACTCGCAGAGCGTATTGACTGAATCGAATCATACGGGTGACACGGCCTTTCTCGTCTTTTTCGAACTCAATTTTTTCTCCAAGTCCTCCGTCTTCTCGGATTCGCCGCCATGTGTTTTCTTCTACCCGTTTGAGATGGATCAGAGAACTCAGGGGGTGATCCGTAGGAAGATAGAGCACAGCCAGATCTCCGTTATGAATGAGCACTTGGATTTCTCCCCCAATGGGCCGGATATATCTTCCAGTGTACTTTTCAAGGTCAGGATCGTGAGCCTCTGTTTCATCCGGTTTCTCTAGGACCTTGGAGATTGCCGGGGTTATGATATCAAATATTTCATGGGCAGAATCACGAGGGCTCACATCACTGGCATTGGTCATGACCACAACCGCAGTTTTGTCCTTAGGGCATAATAACAACTGGCTCCTGTATCCCGGACAGCTCCCTCCGTGTCCCACAAAAGTTTTATCCCCGCGGCGCGAGACAGAAAAACCCAGGCCCCAGTATGTATCCCAGTCCGGGTCAACCCAGTGAACACGATGCATTTCTCTTAGAGTGTAGGGATCTAAGATCTCAAATTCATCATTTTCCAACAGGCGGAACTGCCATGAAGCAAATCGGCCTAGATCTAGTACCGTGGAAGCGAACCCTGCAGCCGGGGCTATCCCTCTTACTTGATATTCGGGAATGTGTTTCCTTCCTCCCTCTCTCAATTTTCCGCTATACCCGGTGGCTAACTGGCCGTTTCTCTTGTGCAAAGGGATCTCCGGAGATGTGTTTTCCAAACCCAAAGGATTCAGAATGTTTTCTTCTACGTATTGGTCATACGGGATGCCGGAAACTTCTCCCACTATGTGTCCTGCCAAAGCCATGCCCAGATTGGAATATTGAAAATAGGTTGCGCCTGGATATAATTCTTCCTGGGATGATATTTTTTTCTTGATTTCTTCTAAGGTGGGAAAGGGATAATCAGGACCTATCCAATAAGGATAGGCTGATTCCCGGGGGAGCCCTGAGGAATGGGTTAAGATTCTTCGGAGGGTGATTTCAGGAGCTTTGGGATATTTGTCCTGGATTTCAAACCAGGAGAGATAGGTCTTAATAGGTTCATCCAAATCAATTTTTCCTTTATCGCGGAGCTGCATGACACTTATGCTGGTAAAGAGTTTAGAAATGGAACAGATGCTGTATATGGTTGAAGGCTGGGCTTTTATTTTCTTGTCTCTATCAGCAAACCCAAAACCTTGGGTCCATAGAATATCCTGGTCATATACGATGCTGATTGACATTCCCGGTATGTTGTTGTAGTCAATCTGGGCTTTGATCCAAGTTTGAATCAGGTTGATGCATTCTTGAATCCGAGAGTCTTCTTTGCTAACTTGAGAAGCTCCAAGACCGAATACAACTAAAAGAACTCCCATTCCGATAGTGACTATTTTCTTTATCATGATCACCCTCCTTTAAAGTTTGTTTTATAAGGATTTTTTGATTGTGATAATTTTTATCAATATTATCAGATTTCTGGCTTTTTTGTATAGAGTTATCTTGAAGAAGTCCATGGAATATTAAATCTGGTTGGATGGAGATGGGAATCCTTTACTGAGGCTTTTGGAACTCTCTCTTTTAATCCCTGGGTCATTATTATAAAATAAAAATAATCAAATAATCTCTTTCCAAACAGTTCTGGTTAGGAAAGGAATGCCAACTTTACCATCTAGCGTTATTGAGATTATTAATTTTTGTGAGTGATTATAAAATATTTTATCCAGAGAAAGGAGGAAATCATGCGGATATCCATAGGTTTTCAGGTAGGGACAATGATCCTGGCTTTGATGGGTTCCTCTATGTTACTCACAGCCGGGCTTAACAAAACTGGGAATTCCGTTATTCCACTTCCCCCTCCCCAAAAAAAAGGAGACTTGTCCGTGGAAGCCGCTCTTCAAAACCGGCGGTCAGAAAGGCAATACAAAAAAACACCTTTTTCCAAAGAAATCCTGGGACAGATTTTATGGGCAGCTCAAGGCATTACTGAGAGAAGTGATAATCCGCCCTCTTTTTGGGGCGACCGGCCTTGGGCCGGAGGATTCCGTACAGCTCCTTCTGCAGGAGCCCTTTATCCCATGGATGTGTATGTAGTGGTGGGGGATGTAGAAGACATTACACCCGGGGTTTACCGCTACTTCCCGGGAAGGCATGCTTTGGAACATACTAAAGATGGGGATCACAGACAAGACCTTTCCCGAGCCGCTTTAGGGCAGTCTTGCGTTCATAATGGTGCTGTAGTCCTTATTTTGTCAGGAGTTTATGCTCGTTGTGCCGCAAAGTACGGAGAAAGAGCCCAGAGGTATACTCACATCGAAACAGGATGCATCGGACAAAATATCTATCTCCAGGCTGAATCTTTGGGATTGGGTACGGTGATGGTGGGAGCGTTTGACGATGAAAGAGTTCAATCTGTTCTGGGATTATCCCAGGATGAGATGCCCCTGGCTATTATGCCTGTTGGTCACAAGAACCCATGACCCTATTCTGAGAGGCCGGTTTATTAGTTGGAGAACAGAGTATTGGTTCACAGGAGGGTTAGATATATTGTGTAGTATCTTCCGGTTGACAAAGTACTATGGCCGTAATAGAGTAAACTTCATGTATGAGGAAAGTCTGCTGTGAAAGGCAGAAAAAAATTTGTCTATAAGATTCATAACCTCACCTTAAAGGAGATTATCATGCGAAAACTATCCTTATTATTGATCCTAACTGTAAGTTTAACTTTAACAGCGGGGACAGTGGAGAAACAAGTTCAGCTGCTGGATACAGCCACATATCTGGAGATGGAGAGCATCCGGAGCCCCCAAATCTCCCCAGACGGAAAATATATTCTCTTTGTTCGCAGTAATATTGACAAGATGAATGACCGAACCCGGAGTAATCTATGGATTACTGATATCAATGGAGAGCGGGTGCGGGAGCTGACATCTGGAGATTGGTCTGATTTTTCTCCTGTGTGGTCCCCGGACGGAAAAAGGATTGCCTTTCTTTCTGATAGGGATGGGACGGTTCAGGTTTATGTTTTGTGGCTGGACACTCGGGAGATTGCTCAATTGACTCATGTGGAGCACAAACCCGTAGGACTGCGGTGGTCTCCAGATGGAGAGACTCTTGCCTTTGGCATGTTTCTGCCTGAAACCAAATCACCGCTTCCGGTCAAACTGCCGGAATTTCCCGAGGGAGCCAAACTGGCTCTGCCGGCTAAGGTTATTGACCGCATTATTTGGGCTTATGACGGCATGGGTTTTCTTCCCAAAGGATACATGCATATTTTTACCCTGGGAACTGAAGTCGGAGGAACTCCCGACCAGATTACCTCCGGCGACTTTACTTACAGTGACCCCCGACGATTCTGGAATTGTGATCCCCAATGGTCGGGAGATGGAGAGAAGATCTTTTTCGCCTCTCTCTTAAAGCCCTGGGAAGAAGTAGAGATGGAAATCAATGAATGCGATATTTATTCCATGGACTTGGAATCAGGCAAAATCCAAAGGCTGACAGATCGCAATGGTCCTGACCGGGGCATGCGGATTTCACCTGATGGAAAGTGGATTGCCTATACTGGATTTGATGATCAGGATTATGCTGATGGTAATATTTCCAGTCTGTACCTAATGAATATCAATGGAGGAGAGAAAAGAACACTGGCAGGAGATCTTCCCAGTTCGCCATCCAGTATAACCTGGGATCCGGACAGCAGTGGGGTGTACTATCTTATGGCAGAAAAAGGCGTCTCAAACCTGTATTTTGTCTCCCGGAAGGGATTGATTCGTAAAGTCACCCAAGGCAAACATTACCTTTCCGCATTTACTATAGCTGAAAACGGGCAGGCTTCTGCGGTTTGTTCCACCTACCATCGGCCGGGTTATCTGGTTACCTTTTCTGTAGATAAGCCCGAAGTTATGAAAACAGTGGTAGATGTTAACCATGATGTTCTGGCGAACATTAATTTGGGCGATGTTGAAGAGATGTGGTTCAAATCTCCGGATGGGTTGGACCTTCAAGGATGGATCATAAAGCCGGCTAAATTTGAAGAAGGCCAAAAATACCCCCTTCTGATGTGGATTCACGGTGGGCCCTATGCCATGTACTCTGTAAGATGGAACTGGGCGTGGCAGAATTTTGCGGCGGAAGGATATGCGGTACTCTATATGAATCCACGGGGAAGCACAGGCTATGGAAAGGATTTTGTGGATGGTATCAAATACAGCTATCCGGGTAAGGACTATTATGATTTGATGGCTGGGGTGGATGCGGCTCTTGCCAAAGGATTTATCGATAAGGATAACCTGTTTGTGTGCGGAGGAAGCGGCGGTGGTATTTTGACATCCTATATTGTGGGTCAGACCGATCGTTTCCGAGCAGCCTGCGCCATGAGACCCATCGTGAATTATATTTCAGGAGCAGGGACATCTGATGACCCTACGGATAAATACAGCTGGTTTGTCAAACCGCACTGGGAAGATCCTCTGGATTGGTACAACCGTTCTCCTATTGCTTCGGTTGGAAATGTCCAAACTCCGGTTATGCTCATGACCGGCGAGCTCGACCTCAGAACTCCCATGGGCCAGAGCGAGGAGTTTTTCAGAGCCCTGAAGATGCAGCGCAAGGACACGCTGCTGGTGCGCATGCCCAATGAATTCCACGGTTGGAGACGGCCCTCCCACCGCATCCTGAATCAACTCTACCTGAGGGCTTGGTTTGAAAAATACAGAACTCGATAGTTTGGGGAGGTAGGGGATAGTCTTTTGATTTAAAGCCGAAGGATATTTGATCAAACGTTAATTTTTCGGGATTTGGTTTGTTTCCAAGCTAATCGTCGTTTGATAACAATAAGGGTAATGTCATCGCCTTGGGGTGTATTTTTGGTATGGGTGGTGACTGCTTTGAGGATAGCGGCTTGGATTTCTCCGGCTGAAAAAGAGACATTGTCCTTAATGACTTGAATCAATCGGTCTTCGCCAAAGAGCTTATCCTCCATCTTTTCTTTGTCTGGGGCTCGTGCCTCTGTGATTCCATCTGTGAATAAAATAAGGATATCACCAGGATTCAGATTGGTAGATTGTTTGATATATTTTTGATCAGGAAGGAAACCCAGAACAAGCCCTCCTTCTGTCAGGCGATCGATGTTTTTATTGGCTCTCAAGAGAATAGGTGGATTGTGGCCAGCGTTTATGGAAGTGAAAGTAGACTGCTTTCTGTCCAGAAGTCCATAGAAAAAAGTAATAAACATGTTGTCTTCTGTTGATTTGACCAGCTGGTTATTGATTCGCATGGTCAAATCCGTAATTTTTTCTGTTTCCAAAACTTGAGAATGAAGACTTGCCTGAAGGTTGGCCATGAGAAGAGCGGCAGGGATTCCCTTTCCAGAAACATCAGCAATAGCGATTCCCAACCTGTCTTTTCCTAAGTCCAGAAAATCGAAATAATCTCCACCCACTTGTTTGCTGGGAATGCTGGTTCCGGCAATCTCGAATCCATGAAATTGAGGCATCTCATGCGGGAGAAATTTTTCCTGGATTTTTCGAGCTGTTTCCAGCTCGGTCTCCAAATGAGCCCGCAGCACCGCTTCCTGTCTTCCTTTTTTGACGGCTTTTACCATGGAGTTGAATGAATTAGCCAGTTCCCCCAACTCATCTTCGTTAGGGATGTCGATGTTGGTATTCAGCTTTCCTCTTGCTATCCGCTTGGTGCCGCGGTAGAGAGCTCGGACAGCAGATGTGAATCCAGTGGTGATACGGATACCGAAAAAAAACATAAAGGCTTCGAAAATAAGCAGAATAACAGCGATAACAAAAAGAGAGATCATAACTGCTTGGCTGAAAGGATTTTTATCTGATGTAAGTTCTTCAAAGATGCTGGCTAGACTTACTTCAATAACCAACAACATCTTTTGTTTCTCAAACTTTTCCTCTTTGAATTCGATAATATCCACATCGGTCATTCCAAATCCAAGTGGTTTGTGCCAAAATGACATCTCTTCCTCAGGGGTATCTTTTTGAAGAGGTTTTTCAGGGATAAACTTTCCTTCGATCTTTTTGGGAGGTTTCTTGGCATCAGGCCTCATGGTGCTTGCGGCTCTGCCCATAACAGTCAGCCTCATTGAAGGAGCGAAGCGAACATTGCTCTGAGCAATTTTAGCCAACCGATTCATTATAGTTGAGTCCACCATTCCTCCTTGTATTTGAAAGTTGTTGGGATCTTCTTTTTTTATGTGGATGATCCACAGGTCAGGTTCTATCCAGAAATAATCTGTTTGGTTGATGACCTCTTTCCCCATAAAAGGTGAACCCTCTGAAGGAAGCGAGCCAAGAAATTTAGGGAGCCAGGAAGGTTGGTTTTCTTGAAGTGGGATTTCCCGACTTGTTCCCTTATAGGAAAAGGATTGGGGAAAAAGGGAAGGGATAAAGTTTTTGTCTATAGAAGCGAATTCAGTCCAATTTTGAAGCACAGACCTTACCCTTGCTCCTCGGGTAGCGCCGAGTGTCCCGTAGAGTATGATGAGTCCCATAAATATAATAAGCAGAGCAGGAATGACAGCAATCAAAAAAGCGCTTAGGGCTAATTTTGGCCTGAGTTTCATGAAGTGAAGCCGAGCCCGGAAGAATAAATGAACAAGGCTGAAAAACCAGAATAGTTGGAGGGAGCTAGTGGCATAGCGATAAAGAGAAACTCCTAGCCCCATTTTTACTGAATGGACAGTGTTTTCGGCTCGAACATCATTGGGCAGTGGAGCTGGAGATTCACCGGAGGTTATGATCCCTACCCCTATGCTGATCAGAATAAATACCAGAAATCCTAAAAGGAATAGGGCTGCCCTTCTGCGGGAGGTGAGATGGCGGTAGGGTTTGTATTTACGCAGCAGCAAAAAGATAAAAGAGCTTCCTACAGCGACTGACCAAAAGCTTTCTGCAGTGGATAAGGTGATCAATGCGACCACACTTATGATAAGCCAACCTATCCAGAACTTTTTCAGTTTGGCATCCATGAGAAGCATTCGCACTGCCAATCCCCAAGTAATGAGTGCAATAAGAGCAAGAAACCAAGAGAAGAATGGATGGGAGGATGGAATCAAATGAATAAAAACGCCGAGTACAAAACTTCCAGAAAAGACCCATAAAGAATTCTTCCATACCGGATCATTGAGGGGAGAGGCCTTTTTATCTCCCATTCTTTTCAGCTTTAATTCATCCGGTATGTATCTGTCTTCCTGATCAGGAATCTCTTTTTTATCAGCAGCGTGTTTTTTTTTGAAGCCTTGTAAGATATTTTTCATTTGATAAAGTTTTTATTGATTTGGATATTCTTATTTAGCCTGACGTATTCATAAAAAACGGCAATGTTTATATTATTAAATTATTGTCAGCGACATGCAAGATTATTTCATCCTTGCTGTTATTCCATTCAAAAATTGAAAGTAGTGGAATATTTTATCATCACGGCGCGGGTACTGTAGGGAGGAAGAACAGGGACTTCGCGATAGCGGTCAGTGTAAAGACTGTCATTAATGACCACATAGAGGTCAGTGCCTTCCCTGGGATTGAAACGGAACCGGATATTGGCGATGGCCGTAGAGACAGCGCTGTTATACTGGATAAATGTGGAAGCAGTGAAAGCTGTGCTCAGAGTGGCTTCCAATTTAATGCGGACAATGTGGGCGGTGAAAGATTGGGTTCTTACTGGGAATTCTACCCAGTTGTACTGATAAAATCCGCTCAGGCTAATATCATTGACTACTGTCCAGTTAGGTGTGAAACCGAGGGAAATACGGCGTCCGTCATAAAACTGTCCTGTTTCGATATTCATCATAGTATTGAGCAGGCGATTCATAGGTGTCATAAGAATTCCCTGAAAACTGAAGAAAGTGTAATCTCCCACAGGAGCAAAAGCTTGATCTGACAGCTCAAAGGGTTCTATCAAGCTTTCCCTCTGAAGAACAAGTGAAAAATTGCCAAACCATCCGGATTTGGAATTGAATTCCCATCCCGGTTGAAAATGAAGAGTCCGCAGACTTTTATCCTGATTGCGGAAAATGATTCGCATCATATTAAAAACATTGTGTGATTGAAGAGTGGAATCAGCCCCTGGCAGCCAGCCGTAGAGCAGGTTGCCGCCCAAGACAGAGTAATTTTCCAGGAGTTCAAAACCCATGCCAGGTTCATAATGTGGCCCCCGTCTGCCAATAGTCAAGCTCCCCCCTATTCCCTTGTTGGTCCGTCTCTCCCAGCCGAGTCGGAATCGGGCCGTGTCTAAAAACCGCGATGATTTGGGACGACTGATGTCAAAACATTGAGCCCAGGCCAGAAGGAGGTAGTCGTATTCTGAAATACGGGTCAAACTGTCCAGCCCATAAACCACATTATAGCTTCCATCCATTCCCAATCGGCTAGTCAGAATTCCCCCCACATAGGAGTAGGGATTGAATAATCGGCGTCTCATGCGCATCACGCCAAAGTTTTCTGATGGAAGGCCATCTGCCGGAGCTGTCTGCATATCGAGAAATCCAACATCCCACCCTCCCATACGGCCCACAACTCTGGCCCCACCGTAGATGCGTACCATCTTTCCGTCATGAATCCCGATATTCCGGCTGTAAAAGAGCTTAGTCTGCCCTCCAAAGGAGAAGTCAAAAATACTGGATCTTTCCTGGAAAAAGAGACGTTTTTCTGGAAAAAAGAGAGAATACCGGGTTAGATTAACCTGAACATCGTCAGCCTCAACCTGCGCAAAGTCTGTGTTCATTGTTAAGTCCAGGGTGAGGTTACTGGTCAGCCCATATTTGATGTCCAGTCCAGGTTCGTGTTTTGGCTGATTTTTTCTGATATAGGCTGTTTCCTCTTTGTTTAGGTTATAGCTCTGGCCATATCCCACCAAAGCATAGGGAGTGATATAGAGAGGATTGCGGCTGCGAACACCCTCCATCACTACCTCACATGCCCTTGAACACTTCCAGCTGCTGTACATTCCCCAGTTTGGAGGGATAGCAGGATAGATGTCAAATTCATTTTTACGCGCAATGTAACGATTGACGATGAGTCCCATGACCACCTTTCCTCGCTGGTCCTGGAAGCGAAGACTTGAAAAAGGAATGCGCATTTCTACGAACCAGCCCCGGTCATCCACCATTGTTTTGACATCCCAGAAAGTATTCCAACTCAGGTTAATAGGCATGGATTCAGGGCTGAGAGGCACAGCATCGTTGAAGATGGCACCATCAAACCGAAGCCCTGTGGGTGTGGTGTAAAAAGCCAGGCCGTTTTCTTTGTCGTTAAAGGTATCCAGGATGAGTCCTAACCATTCTGTATCTCCTTGCATGTAGTCGCGCTTTTTTGAGGGAGCCTGGATTTTGTCTGGTTCGCTGTCATAGAAACGGGCTCCTACATAAAGGTATTCGTTGTCAAAGCCAATAAAAAGTTCGGTCTTTTCTGACGGAGGTTTGCCGAATTCAGGTGTCTGCATTACCATAGAAAGGGAGGTGGCGCTATTCCAGGCTTCCTCTTCAACATGCCCGTCTAATGTAATGGACCCGGATAACCTCCTGATCTTAACTGGCTTGGCTGGTTTTTGGGATTTTAAAGGGAGCTGCGATTCATAAATCCGGACAAAGCCACTCGATGGTTCACTGGCATGGAGTTTATTCCCCCATTTGAGGGGGAGAGGCAGAAGCAACAAAAGCAAGTAAGATAAAATTCGATGATTAACCATTCTTTTTTTTTATTAATCCATTTTAAAATCACATTGAGTACCCAAGCGCACTTTTTTAGTGAAGAGAAAGGGTTCCAGAAAGTTTGGTTGATTCACCTGTGGGAGTCAATATTCAGAGGAAAGCTGAAAAAGAGGTTCATTTTTTTAGATGAGATGCTTTGCGATTGGGAGCGCACAGAGTTTTATTCTATTGGGCTGGTCTTTGTCTTTGCTGCCTGGAAAAATTTCATTTGCGCGGCTTGGAGGCCTATCCTGAGCCAGCCTCGGCTGAGTATAAAGATCTGACCAATAACAAAGGCGATGAGTATAGGCAGTAAGGAATGAGTTTTGACTGCTTTCTGGGCCCACCAGTACAGGATGAAGATAGCAAAGGCGGTCAACACATAAAGGTAGTATAGGGCTAAAGTGCTTCCTAATTTCCGGAAAACAAATCCTACGGCTTGCCACATGGAGAGAAAGACTTTTCGGGTATCTTGGATCACAATCTTGATGCGGGTATAGTCCAGTATCATCTTGACCAAAAATACAAGAAAGAGAGCTATGGCTCCCCGTACCAAAAACAGCCCAAGCATCAGGCTTTCATTGGTGCTTCCTTTAGTAATGGGGCTCAAGATCAGATGGATGATCAGCATGACAATCCCGATGCCGATCCATAGGACCAGAGAATAGATCACCAGTCTCAAAAAGCGGCCGAAGAACTTGCCCCCTCCCTGAAAAAAGACAGGAGCCAGGCGCCTTTTCTGGTTGGCTTTTTTAGGGTGAATCAGGGTGAACAGAATTCCTCCGTTGAGGAATACAGAGGCAAGTATGTAACCGATTATTAGCAGTCCGGTAAAGGAGATAATGGCGCTGAATTTATCCCCTTGATGAATGAGCAACTCAAAAAATGTGTGCAGATCAAAATATTTTATAAAGTTTTCTGCGGCAATACTGCGGGAGATGGTTTTGTTCAGGTAATTGGAAAATTGGGGATAAATCCCTACGGCGAAAAGGATGTTGATCAGCCACAGCAAAAAAACCATCTTTATTTCAATTGTCGCTCTTTTGATTCCTTGAGAATAGCTTTCAAATACTTTCATGATTCACTCCTTAAAATGATAATAAGGTCAACAATTCTTGGAAATAGAGAGTAAAACCTAGGCTGAGCTTAAGGGCAGGAGTTTTGTTTGGTTTTAGCAATCTGGAATTATTCATCAGGTTGATATCTAAAGGTATTTTATTCTCCGGGTCGATTCGCGCCATTTTTAGTTTGACAGGCTTGAAGTATTCGAACCGTTTCCAACGTTCTTGACCGTCCCAGGTTTCCCTTATCTCTTCGCCGTTCTCAAAAACAATCTGTATCTCCTGAGGAAAGAAGAGGTCACCTTTACGAAAGACCACCACTTCATTTTTATAAGTTTTTTCTTCTGTCTTATCCTTTTTTTTATCCGGTTCCATTAGTTCTCCTTTGAAGATGCCGTGGGGATCTTTGATTTCAACGGACCGGATACGGCCTATAGAATAGTCCAGTTGCCCGGGAGTTTTAAAAAACTGGTTGAAAAACCAGTCTAATTCCTGTCCGCTTACCTCTTCAGCCACAGCGAAAAAGTCCTCGGAACGGGGATGTTTGAACTTCCATCGTTGGAAATAGGTTTTCATGACTTGAGCCATCACGTTTTCACCGAGATATTTTTCCAGAGTAAGAAGAGTTATAGCGGCTTTGGCGTAGACATTAGCACTGTAACTGGCAGAACTGTAAAATTTCCAGCTTTTGGTCATGATGGGATCCCGTTTGGAAAGGCCCATCATGGAAGTCCGTTGATATCCCAGATCGCCTATCTTAACTGAACCTAAATCGATCATTGAGCGGCCCTCCCCGTAATAATGATCCATGGCTTTAATTTCAGAATAGGAGTTGATGCCTTCATCCAGCCAGGCTTCTTCAAACTCGTTAGATCCCACCATACCGTACCAGTACCCGTGACCAAACTCATGGATAGTCACCATCTCGGGCATACGCAGTCCTTCTGGAAAAAAACAAGACCCCATACTGGTGAACAAAGTGGGATACTCCATCCCCCCGGCGCCTAATGCATTGAGGGGAGGATCCACCAGGGTGATGGTTTCATAGGGGTATGCTCCATAGTTTTGGCTGTAGAATTCCAGTCCGTTGCAAAGGGATTCTTTGTATCGTTCTTTCAGCTTGAGATGAGACCTATGAATAAGGAAAATCATTTCAGTTTGTACAGGAGGATTATCTAAAGTGAACGGCTTGCGGATTTCCACAAAGTCTGGACAGGCTGTCCATGCGAAATCATGCACTTTTTCTTGATAATAGGTATAGGTCATGGTTCCGTCACTATTTTCCACTTCTTTAACCTGTTTCCCTGTAGCGCCTACAACAAAGTCCTCGGGCAAGGTGAGTTCCACCTCAAATACACCGAAGTCTGCGTAGAATTCGGAGTTGCTGTGATACTGGTGACAGTTCCATGCTCCGTTTTCCCAAACACCGATCTTAGGAAACCACTGACCCACCATAAAAAAATTCCCTTTATACCCGGAACGGGCAAAAACCTGAGGCAGCTTGGACTGGAAGATGATTTCCAGAGACACTGTCTCGCCCGGTGGAAGCGGTTCTGGAAGCGATACCCGCATGACGGTCTGATCATCAGGATTCTGGTCGTCCGGTTGTATGTATTCCATGGATGGAGTCAGGTCAGGCCCGCCCTGTATCTTGATACTAGTGACATCAATATAGCCCCATCGGTCTTTGTCTAATGAGAATCCGCGGTGGCTTCCTCCACTTTCTTTCATGAAAGTGGATCGGTTATTCTTAAAAGCATTGAGGTAGAGATGGAACTGTAACTCAGATACAGGAATGTCTCCTGTGTTCAACCAAGTGAGAATTTCTTCTCCGGATATAATTTTTTCTTCAGTCAACAGCTTAGCTTGGATGCGGTAGTCCACAATATAGTGGTTGGTAGAGGCTAACCCCATACCAACCAAAACCAATAAAACAAGAATTGAAAATATCAATATTTTCTTCATATCTATCCTCCTCTGAAATGGGTTGATAATTTGTAAAGAAAACCTTTTTTCATTTTCACCAATCCTGTTCTTTATTATCTATCAAAATCATGGTTTCTTTACTTTTCTTAAAGAAGCAGACGCTTGAATCTTGGATGATCCCGAAGCGAATCCCACTGGGGATCGAGCTGTAATTGAGGAACTGAAATAAGCTGCCAGAGGTACTCTGCGTGAGGGATAGAAAAGACATATTCCAACTGATCGATCGCGTTCTCGTGTTCACCTATTATAGTATAGATTTTGGCTAAGTTTAGAAGATATATGGGTCCCTGGGCAGCATCTTTTGATACAGGATGAAGACTAACTGCTTGAGTTCCTTTTTGAATTGATTGATCCGCCAGGCCAAGGTAGGCATAGGTTAAACCAAGGGCTGCCTGGAATCTTGGGTCCTCCGCGCGTTCACTGACAATTCCTTCCAGTATCATTCGTGCTGATTGGGCATGATTTCTCATGAGCTTTGGATTTTTCATGGCGTAATATACAGAAGCATAGGCCAGGTTTTTAAGGAAATAGTAATGTTGATCCTCAAAAGAATCATAGGAGAGACGAGCCAGCAGATCCAATGCCTCTTTGAAATTTCGCTCAAGCATGTTAAGAGTAATCCACATGGTGTCAGTTAAAGGGTGGGGGGGAGCTGACTTTAATAGGGCCCAGGCTTCTTTGGTATCTCCTTGGGAAAGGACTTTTATCCCTATCAACCCTAATTTGGCCGGAAGGTGATCTGGATATAAGGAGAGAACATAATTGAACTGGGACTCAGCCTGATCATATTTATGTGTACTGACGTAGGCCCCGCCTAATTCATAAGCGACCTGCGCATCCCGGGGACTGATTCGGGAGGCTCTTTCCAGTGTGGTGATACTCTGTTCCCATTTGCCCTGCCTTCTTTGGATATAGCCCAGAAGTTGAGGATCAAAGTTTGGTCGGGCTCTCATGACTGACTCAAATATTTCTGCGGCTCGATCATAGTCAGAGAGACACCAATAATGATAGAAGCCCAGTTCTCGGTGTGCCTCAGGGAGTTCTGGCTGGAGCTCCAGGGCTTTATTCACGGCCTCTCTTGACTTTGTTTTGCGTTCTTCTGTGCGGTCAAGTCCGAAAAAGTACATTCGTGAGTGAATATAGGACATTCGGACATAAGCAAGAGCAAAGTCAGGATCAAGCTCTGTGGCTCTCTCTAACATTTCTATGGCCGCGGCAAATTTCTGAGTGTCCAAAGAAGCCCATCCTGTGTTTTCGATTTCTCTTCCCTGCAGATAAAAGTCATAAGCACGGAGGTTTTTGGTAGGAACGGCATTCATGGCTCTGCGTTCAGGCGCCAAAACAGCGAGGTCTAATTTTTGAGCTACTTGTTCAGCGATTTCAGATTGGACGGAAAAGATATCGTCAAGGACTCGATCATAGTTTTCAGACCAGATATTCGTGTCTCGAGATACCTGGACAAGCTGAGATGTCACCCGCACCCGGCCTCTGGTATCTTGATTCCGATTCCAACGAACGCTTCCCTCAAGTACATAATCCACACTCAACTCCTCGCCTATTTGCTTGATGGTTTTGTCTGTATTTTTATAATGGAAAGCGCTGGTTCGGGAAATAACCCCCAGTCCGTGCAATGCTGCTAATCGGCCGGTGATCTCTTCTGTTATTCCATCGGTGAAATACTCATCTTCTGTTTTACCCAAGTTCTCAAAGGGAAGAACAACCAACATATTTTTTTTTGAAGGAGGAGGTGGCTTTGTCCCTATAATAAATTTTATGCCTATGGCAGCAGCAGTGAGAAAAATAAAAACCACGGCAAATATCATCCAGGGTTTCCTGCTGACAAATTTCTTTTCCTTTGAGGTTGTTTTTTCCATTTTTGGTAGGATTTTCTTTAGGTTGGTCATTTTGCTTTCAATATTGTTCAACTCCAACATGATTTCCTCTGCGCTCTGATACCTTTTTTCTCTATCCTTCTCCAAACATTTCATTATTAACCGGCTCAGTTCTAGAGGCACCTTTGGATTGAAATTTCTGGGGTCAAGCGGCACTTCGTTTTTGTGCTTCAAGGCAATGTCTAAAGGGGTTTTTCCTTCAAAGGGGGGTCTTCCTGTGACCATCTCATAGAGGATCAGGCCCAGTGAATATATGTCAGATCGTTGGTCAGTGTCTTTTGTTTCAACCTGCTCTGGTGACATATACTCGGGTGTCCCAATCATGATGTCTGGGCCAGTCAGTCCTTCTGCCTTGAGAGAGTGAGCTATCCCAAAATCCATGATCCGGGCATTTCCCTTTCTGTCAATCATGACATTTTGAGGCTTGAGATCACGGTGAACGACTCCCAGAGCGTGTGCTTCAGTCAACCCATCACAGACTTGCTTGGCTATGGAAACAGCCTGTTCTGGGCTTAATTTTCCTATCATGGTCAATATGCTATTTAAATCCTCTCCCGGTATATACTCCATGGTGATGAAATAAGTTCCCTTATCCTCACCCAGGTCATGCATACGGCATACATTTCTGTGAGTAATCATACGGGCATATTTCAATTCATTCCTGAATCGCTGGATAGTTTTTTTATCAGATGTAATTTTAGGGCTGATGATTTTAAGGGCGATTTTTTCATTTACCTTAGTATCCTTTGCTTTATAGACCTTGCCCATTCCCCCACTGCCTAATTCTTCAATGATTTGATATCTTCCGGCAAATGTGGAGCCTGAGGCAAAATCTTCATTGGGAAATTCCGGGATTACAGAAAGAGTGGATTTGTCTTCAATTTCAATAAGGGTCCCGCATTTCTTACAATATTTGGAGTTAGAGGGATTTTTGAAGTGGCACTTGGGACAATTTATGGTCATCTTTTTATTCTAATGAATAATAACGAACTTTGCATTCTCTTTTACGTAAAACTCATTTTAAAGTTTAAAGACAGTTTTATTATACATGGATTTCTAACGCAGTCGAGACAGTCTTTTTTGGGCTTCCTTCAGAACTGAATATCCTGGATCAGCGCTTTTATAAATGCCCACGAATTTTTCATATTCCTGAATCGCTAGGTCTGTCTGACCTTTCTGCTCATACAGTTTGCCCAGCTCAAAATGATAAATGGGATCAACCAACCGGTGGTTGTTGTTGGAGGGTCTTCGGGTCAAAAGCCGCTGGTATTCAGCTATGGCTTTATCCAAATTTCCCTGCTTCACGTAAATTTGAGCCAGCTCATCCATTCTCAGGGGATGAAAATAGGGACCTAATTGGTCTGTATGGAGGGTTGGAATATAATTGGTCTTTGAGGAATGAGCTTTTTGAAGAACAGGCACAGCTTCGTTCAGCTTTCCCTCTTTCATGAGGATTTTACCCTGAAGCCAGCTTATCTGGAATTGTTTTCGGACTTGAACCCCAGGTTGATAGCCTCTTTGTTTGTACTCGGATTCCAGCTCCTTAAAAAGGGGCTGCATGGTTTCCAACCTCTTTTTTGCGGATTCCACATCTCCTGTTTTCAGATCGATCAATCCGTGGTCAAAAAGTATTAAAATTTTGATGATTTTATTCTCCGGAGATATTTTTCCTACAAGTTCCTCTGCAGATTGGAGAGCCTTACGGGAGGCATTCCAATTTTCTTGGTTATACTGCAGCCAGCATTCTGTAATAAGAATTGACGCTAAACGCCAGGGATTGCGGGCTTTTTCAGCCATCTCCTTGGCTTTATCCGGCGCAGCAGTACTCTCTTTATATTGGCCGGTTCGGGATAAAAGTATGGATTTCCAGAGATGCCCCTCGGATTTTATTCCGGTGGAAGGGGCGTTTTGAATGAAAACATCCAGCCAGTACAGGGCTTTATCATATTGTTCCATAACTCCGTATACAATGGAAACATGCATTTCAGATAAATAAAAACCGGGACTGAGTTGAGAAACCTGTTTGTATTTGGCGATGGCTTTTTCGAATTGCCCCATCCGAAAATAAAGCTCTGCCATGGAGTCAATGGGGTTGGCGTCTTTTGGATTGAGGGCCGCATATTTTTCAAAATTTAAAAGAGCTTGGTCATAATCCCCTTTATCCATAAGCGTATATGCCAATTGATTATAGGCTGCACCATACTGGGGATCTAACTCAATGGCTTTCTCTAAATTCTGGATGGCTTCATCCTGTTTATTCCGGCCATCATAAATCATTCCCAGCTGAAAATAAGAGTATTTTTCCCGGGGATATTTGCGCTTCATTTCTTCTAAGAGTGCGATTCTTTGGGCACTATCATCTTCAATAAATCCGGCATAATGAGCCTAGATCATCAATCTTTCTTTTTCTGTGGCTTTTTGTGAGAGCTCCTTTGCCTTGACATAAGCCTCATCCCGGGCTTCTCTGTGACCCAGAGCCCCTTGGACTCGTCCCAGATACAAATAAGCCACGGCAAACTGAGGGTCCAGAGCAATGGCATTTTCTATGTATTTTTTGGCTTGGTCGTAATAAAATTTATCGTAAGCTTCCACTCCCTTGAGATAGCTTTGGTATGCTTCCATAGAATCAGTGGTGATATTCTCGATATCCAGAGAAGTGGTGTCCAGCTTAGCCTTGGAAATGCCGATCCCGGTTGAGATTTCACGGCTCAAATCATCGATTAGGCTCCTGAGAATGCTGTCTTCACCTTGTCCGCTAGTGGAAGTGCTTTTGACCAGATTTTTGGAATGAACATCCAAGACTTTGACATCAATAGCAAACATATCACCGGCTTTTGTAAAGCTTCCAGTCACAATGTTTTTGATGCCCTCCCGTTTGCAGATCTCAAATCCAGTGTCCCGGTCCATGTTTTCCATTTCTGGTCCGCGGATCTTTTTCCAGGCAGCGCAGGACCATTTGGGACAGGTTTTTATTGATTTGAGGATTGATCGATCTGGGATCAGGGACGGGTTCGTTTTTATGTTTATAACCCACGGCAAAAGCTGTTTCAGCCTCAAAAGGGACCTGGCCGGTCAGCATTTCAAACAAAATAATCCCCGTTGAATAGATGTCTGACCGGGCATCAACCGGTTTGCCCTCCACCTGTTCCGGAGACATGTATTCCGGGGTTCCGATGATCATGCCTGCTCCGGTCAGTCCTTTGCTTTTAACCGAATGAGCAATGCCGAAATCCATGATCCGCACCCAGCCCTCTTCATCCAACATAATGTTCTGGGGTTTTAAATCGCGATGTACCACTCCGATTTTATGCGCGGTAGCCAGACCTTGACAGATCTGCTTGGTTACGTTCACGACCTGTCCCTAGCTTAATCCCCCGATTTTCCGGATAAGATGCTTGAGGTCTTCACCCCTAACATACTCCATGGTGATGTAATAAGACCCCTTTTCCTTAGAGATGTCATACATCTGACACACATTTTTATGCCTGATACCTCTGGCTAACCTTAATTCATTGCGGAAGCGGCTAATCGTTTTGGAGTCAGAGGCAATCTCTGGTTTCAGCAGTTTTATGGCCAGCTTTTCATTGATTTCAGTGTCAAAGGCTTTGTAAACCCGGCCCATGCCTCCACGGCCCAGCTCTTCAATGATTTGATACCGGTTGGCAAAAACAGATCCTGTGGTTAATTCTTTTTTGGGAGGATCAAAGGTTTGGGTTTGGGTATTTTTAGGAGTGCCGGAAAGAGACAATGGAGCCCCACATTCCCCGCAGAAAGACTGGGAATCAGGATTTTTAGCTTGACATTTGGGGCATTCTGTAGTCATCTCTTTCCCTTTTTAGATAAAAAAGAAAAGATTGTGTTGTCCATTTGAATATTATTTGCGGGATTTTTTTTTGGACTCCTTTTTGCTTAATTTTACCAAGAAGATGCCTTCCCAACAGCAGTTTTAGTCATAATACCTACAAAAGAGATTTTATGTCAATAGATAACTGCGAATCCTTTTTTTGATACAGGTTCGTTTATTTGGATACAATGGGTTTCATATGATCCTTCTCGATAAATAATCTAAGCCATTCTTCAGGATAACCTACTTCTTTGGCTTTTCTGTCTTTGGTGTAAATATAACCTTGATTGTATTTGACCAGGAGCTGGTCGCCCAAATCCCACCAGGCTTGCACAACTTTGTTGGCATGGCCAAGACAATAATTCGTTAAAAACTCCATGGATTCTTGCGGGTTTTTTTGAAAGATCTCCAGTGCCTTCTGGTCGATTTCGTTTTGTTTGTGAAAAGCTTTCCCTTCCCATTTCTCCTGTGCTTTTCTGATATCCTTTATAGCGTAAGAATATTTCAACCGGGAATGGAAATCCACATAATCAAAAGCCCATCTGGCAGATGTGCGGTCAAATTCCCAGTGATCCCCGTGGTTAAAAGATTGGGGAAACTCAGTGATCCCTGCATAAAAGGGAACAAAACAGGAAGTGGGGGTGACACCCAGAGCCACCCAGACAATTCCTCCTATAGAATCCGGCAGCCAGCTTCTGGATTGAGTAATGGTGGTGTACTCACAGTGACCTAAGCCAATGGGACGGGGGAACCCATATTTTTGTCCGTCAACTTCCCAGGTAAGGGGCCGGTTCCGATTGGGGTTGGAAAATGGGCCTGAGGCGATCCCTTGTGTCAGGTCATATTTGGTTCCCTGGTATCGGTCTCGGTGGATATCGATGATGTCCTGAACTGTAATTTTTTTATCCGGTTTGACTGAAAACGGAAATTCATCATTGGGAGTATCTGGATCCAGGTTTAAGCTGGGAGCAAGGAGGTCAAAAGCCCGCCAGAGCCGGTGGTTTTCATAGGTTTTTTTCCAAGGAGCATAGGTTTTTTTCCAGTTGAAAGGCTTGCCGCTGTCCGGATCAAACCAGCCTTTTTCCGCAGCATAGGATATCACATTGGAGGAAGCCATAAAATTATCCGGATCATTGAGATCTATCTCACCGATCTGGTTCTCATTGGGACACACCGCCACATGGTCATCCGGAACTCTTTGAGCGCACCAGACAGCCCCTGGTTTGCCGCTTTCAGGAGTCCATAAAGGTCCTACCGGCATAATTTCAAACAACCAAACTTCCTCTGGATCAGCCACTGCCAGCATTTCGCCGCCATCCAAGCCGTAGCCATATTTTTCTGCCAGAGAACCCATAAGTTCAATGGCTTCCCTGGCTGTCCGGCATCTCTCCATAGCCAGAAGGGTAAGCTCAGTGATGTTCATGACTCCTCCGGGATTTCTCATTTCCTTGCGGCATCCTACTGTGGATTCTCCGATGGACAGTTGAAATTCATTCATGTATCCAAACATGGCATGGTGATAAGAATAGGTGCGGGAAACTTGAGGTATCTCTACACCTGAGAACCTTTCTTTATAGACCATCTCCCATTTGCCTCCTTTGTCAGGAGGCCAGGTCTCGTATTGAGAAATGGAATAAATTTTTCGGGTGGAACCTTTAGGATGGTCTTTGGCAGGTACATGGTGCCAGGTGAAGTCGCAGATGTGACAGTCGCAGGAATGAGTGGTCATGGTGGATCCATCTGCAGATGCCTCTTTTCCCACTAAAATAGAAGTGCAGCCATCTATGAAGGGTGCTGAATTGGATAGATTTCCTTTATTCACTGGCAGTATGAATAAAAGAATACATAGGCTGACCCCAATAAAGGCGAAGTAAAAAATTCCGGGATAAAAATGTTTTCTTTTCATTTGGCCCTCCTTCTATATATGGTTGAATAATCCAAGCCCATCAAAAAAGACAAGAAAGTCATGATATTGTCTTGATGATTGTGTTCATTATTATAAAAGTTATTATTGATCGGTTTATTATTATGTAATGGATATCAATTATTGATCAATTTTTCAACGATTAATTATTGGATGCCATGAAGCATGATAGAGAGTATCCTTGGGATAAAAAGAAAGAAATTGACTTTTCTTTTTTATTTTTGATTATATATACCGTTCGGATACGAACTTTATGATTATTAAGATGGTCAAAAATTCCAAAATAAAATTTTATGGAGGGACATATGAATCCAAGAAAGTCTTTTATTTTTTTTCTGTTTTTTAGCGTCTTTTTATTTTCCAGTGGTCTATTCGCTCAGCGGACAGGCTATTCCAATGAAGAATTTATTCAGCGTCGAGATGCTTTGATGGAGGAGGTTAAAGAAGGACTTATTATTTTGTTCGGCAAAGCCTCTCCCACTCCGGGCCAGCATTTCCGTCAAGATAATGACTTTTATTATTTTACAGGAGTGGAAGAGGTCAATGCTGTGGTCATTATGATTCCCCGGACAAAAAGGTGTTTTCTTTTCCTTCCTCAACAGACTTCAAGGGAGATATTATTTGAGGGAGCCAACCTGTTAAAACACCCGGATAAAGCAAAAAAACAAATGGGTTTTACGGACATCTATCCCGTGACCTATGTGGATGAATTTATCGCCAGATATGCCCCGAGAAGTGGGTTTGTATTCTATGCCAGACTCCAACCAAGAGATCTGGTTGACAATGCGCGCTGGGAAAACCGGATATTTGTGGGCCGCAAAAATCGTTTGCACTATAATGACCAGGTCACATTAGACAACTATCGAATAAAGAAACTACAGGAACGTTATCCTGTGGTGGAATTCAGGGATATCACTCCTATTATTGACTCCATGCGCTTGATTAAAAGCCAGGAAGAAATAGAAATACTGCGTCGAATCGGAAAAATTTCTGCTGAAGGGGTCAAACAAGCCATGCTGGCTTCTCATCCAGGAGCTTATGAGTATGAAGTGGAAGCGGCTGCCATGTATGTTGTTCTAAAAAACGGAGCCAGAAATTTTGCCTATCCTCCCATTGTGGGGTCCGGGCCCAATTCATGCATCATGCATTACAACAAAAATGAAAGGCAGCTGAAGGATGGAGATATTCTTCTCATGGATTTTGGAGGAGAACTCGATTATATGTGCATGGATATTTCCCGCACCTGGCCCATCAATGGAAAATTCACCCCTGAACAAAGAGAAGCTTATGAAATTTCTCTTGAGGTCCAAAAAGCCTGCATTGAAGCCTATAAGCCAGGGGTCACCACCGAAGATGTACAGAAGCACGTGAAGGAAGTCATGGAAAAGAAAGGATTGGATCCCCGGGGACTCAGGGGGGGTATTGGACATTATGTAGGGATGGCTACCCATGATGTGGGCCCTAGGGTTCCTTTAAAAGAAGGCATGGTGTTTGCTATCGAACCAGGACTTTATTATCCGGAAAAGGAATTAGGAATCAGGATAGAGGATACCGTCCTGATTACCAAAGATGGTTGTGAGGTTCTATCAAAAGATGTTCCCAAAGAAATCCATGAGATTGAAGAGTTGATGAAAAAGAGGAAAATCAAATAATAAATTTGGTATCTAGGAAATTCTGAATAAAAAAGAGGGAGTATGAAATGAAAACCAAGCGTTTGTTTATTTTTGGATTGATACTGACATTAGTGGTGCCCCTTCTTTTGTTTTCTCAAGACAAGGCAGACCTTGACATGGTGGCAAAGATCCGGCATGAAGGATTCAAACATTCACAGGTCATGCCGCTGGTCGGTTATCTATCGGATGTGATCGGTCCCAGACCCACAGGATCTCCCGCGATTCAGGAAGCTTATGATTGGACTTCTCAAAAATTTGAGGAATGGGGTTTGGAAAATATCCACCTTGAGCCGTATGAATTCGGAATCGGATGGGCTCCCCAATACATTTCTGTTCATATGACCAAACCTTATTTTGCTTCTTTGATTGGCATTTCTGTGGAATGGGGATCCAGTACTGACGGCAAGATAACAGGAGAACCTATTTATGTGAAGATAGACTCGAAGGAAGACTTTGATAAATATCGGGGAAAACTCAAAGGAAAGATAGTGCTTTACAAGCCTCCTAGGGAGACCCCGGCTCACTTTACCCCGGATGCCTTCCGCTATGACGAGGAGGATCTGGATGAAATGAAAGAATATCCTGTTCCCGGCAAATTGAGATTTAGTGGGGATTATGAAAGAGGGTTTTTGGATGAGTTGGAAGAATTTTTTCGCTCAGAACAAATTGGTGTGTTGGTGGGGCCCAGCAGCATCAGAGGCCGGGATTACGGAACTGTGCATGCGTCAGGAATTAGATCCGCGCGTTTTCCGGATAGGCTCCGTCCTCTACCAGAAATAATATTGGCGGCTGAACATTACAACAGAATACATCGAATCAAGGAAGAATATGATAAAACTGTGGAGCTTGAAGTGGAAGTCAGAAATAAGTTTTATGATGAGGATTTGAATGCCTACAATGTGGTGGCTGAAATACCAGGAACGGATAAAGAAGATGAAGTGGTAATGCTGGGAGGCCATATAGATTCATGGAGTCCTGGGACCGGAGCTGCGGATAATGCAGCAGGTTGTGCGGTTTGTATGGAAGCGGTCCGTATTTTGAAGGAATTAGAGATTAAGCCCCGGAGGACCATTCGGATTGTTTTGTGGAGCGCCGAGGAGAAAGGTTGGGTTGGGTCCAAAAACTATGTTGAACAGCATTTTGGAGATGTGGAAACAATGACCTTAAAGCCGGAACAAGCAAAGGTTTCTGCTTATTTTAATTATGACAACGGGAGCGGGAGAATCAGAGGGATCCGTCTCCAACAGAATATTCAGTTGAAGCCTATTTTTGAGGAGTGGATGAAGCCTTTTCACGACCTGGGCATGACTCATGTGGTGACCCGTCGTTCCATGGGATCAGATCATGGGGCTTTAGATTTGATCGGCATACCCAGTTTTCAATGGATCCAGGATCCTCTTGATTACTTTACCCGAATCCATCATACCAATATGGATGTTTATGACCATCTTTTCCCCAATGATCTTATTCAATCTTCAGTGATCGTGGCTAGTTTTGTCTATCACACAGCTATGAGAGAAGAGATACTGCCAAGAAAACCGCTTCCTGTTCCGCACAAGTATCCCAAGAGAAGATAAAACTAAAGTCTTTTAATCCAGCGAGCTTCTAATACCTCCAACTGCTGGTATCTGCTCCTGAAGGGGCGGTCTCAAGAAGACGCTTCAGTACCTGGGGAGCGATCCGCTGGTTGATGGTGAGTCGGGAAATGTAGTTGGGATTCTCATGATCTCCGCTCCAGCAGTGTTCGGCTCTGTCTCCGTAATCGACCTCGCCGTCATAATAAGGATCTGTGGTGCTTTCTAAGAAGTCTTCCATCAGATAGACAGCATTGTTGAGATAGTAGTTATCCATGTCTCCGCAGTAAATATGGATCTTCCCTTTGAGTTTGGGGCCCAAGGTATCCCAGTCTCTCTCCAAAATGTATCTGAGGTCATAGTTTTCTTTCCAGTACTCTGCCACTTCAGGATCAATCTCCCCTGTCTTCTTATCCCAAATAGGTTTGGGATAACCGTTTTCTCCCACGGGGCCGAAAACAGCCTGCCAGATATCCCATTGTCCTCCGGAACGTCCCTCGGTTCCAATCACAAATTCTTTATGATTGGTCTCTTCCAGAGTACAGCTTATTTCTCCCAAATAATTTCTTCTTCCTGGTCGGGGCGTTTTCTTCCACTCGCTGTCAAGAAAATAGGCATTCTTGTCTTCATAAATATTGACTATGGTATAGGCCTGGAAATCTATGGGGTCAGGACAGAAAGACCAGCATCCATTGTATTCATCGGGATAAAAAATTTGGACAGCTAAGGATTCCCATCCTCCGGTAGATCCACCGTAAAGAATTCGTGCCCAGCTTTCTCCAATGCCCCTGTAATTTTCTTCAATATAAGGGATCAGTTCATAAGTCAAAGCATCACCGTATGGTCCTAGATTGGCTGAATTTACTGCGTAGGAGTCATCATAATAGGGATTGGGGTGTTGGATGGTCACGATGATCATTCTGGGGAAATCAGGGCCGGTCCAGTCTTTGTAGAATTGATAGGAATACTGCTGGACGATTTGATTATAGTTTTTTAAGTCAAATCTTTCATTGTATTTGGGTTCAATGCTTTCTTCGGGAGGAGTTTTCCGGAAACCCACAGGCGTATAAAAGGTTCGGTGGAAATGTCCTTGGTATATCATCAGAGGGTATCTTGCGTTGGGATGTTCTTGGAATCCCTCAGGGAGAAGAATGATGGCTCCTAAGTACATGGGACGTCCCCAAAACTCAGAGAGAAGTTCGCTCTTGATTTTGATGTGTTTGATATACTCTGTGTCTTTTTCTTCTTCAAAAGAAGGAATTTTTTGATCCAAATGGATTTCAATCATATTATTGTCTTTAGGGTTGATATTTACTTTTTTGGGGGTGCTGTAGAAATTACCCGGCTTTCTGTTCCATACTTGTCCTTCTCCTTTATCAGGGGGAAGCTTAACTGTGTGTCCATCTGACCTTTTGAATGTTTCATACCGGTTGAGAAGTCCTTGAACCCAGTATTCTCCCGGAGGGATCTCAGAAATACTTTCCAAGGGATAACCGAATACTTTTTTATCAATCAGCGCCATTTCTCCTGGTTGGAGTTCGTTAACATCAATACCAAAAATCATCTGGGTGTTGGGACCGTCACTGATTTGAAACCGAGGTTCTCGATCGTTATTCGAAGAAATCATGAGGAGCATTCTGCCATCTAGAGTTTCTTTGCTCTGGTCCTCGGAAAAATATATCCCAAAGCTCTGTCCTGTATTTTGGTTTTTACACAGGGAGGTGGCGAAAATAAGGGCCAAACAAAGGATGAAAATTTTGGATGAGGTGAGGAGAGAATATTTTTTCATATTAGGCGCTCCTTTCAAGGATGGGATGCACACCCATTGTTTTATTTTTATCAGAAAAATAATGAATATGAAAGGTTTATTTGAATTTGTTTTTTCATTCTCCTTTAAGTTCCATCTTAAAAACCGTAGCCATATCATTCTTGGGCCCATCAGGAATAGTGAGATAAAACGAATAGTCATTGAGTTCCCATTCAACCTGAATATCAGTTCCCAAAAGAGTAATTCTTTTGATGGGTGATGGTGTGGGATAGCGGTGGATACCAAATGAACGAAGCTCTACCTTTTTTCCCTGCTCAGGTTTTCCTAAAAAAATTATATATATAATTTTACCATCTCTAGACCAGGTAAAACGCACATCTTTGGAAGAAAAAACAGTAGTAGTTTTCTCACTGCTTTTAGTAGGACCAAATCCATATACATACCAAGCTTGAGTATTATAGATCGCTTCACCATATTTTTTGAGCCATTTTCCGATGGTTCGTAGGACTTTTTTTTGATTGTCAGGGATCGAACCATCAGCTTTAGGGGAAATGTTTAAAAGCAGCACACCGTTTTTGCTGACGATATCGATAAGGCTGTGCAATACTATTTTTGCAGGTTTGATTTTTATGTCTTGGGTGTAGCACCAGCTTCCCCAGCTTAGGGTATCGTCGGTAACCCAGGTCTCATCAGTTCGGTCTAGGGCTACCCCTTTTTCAATATCCAGTACACAGAATGATTTGGGCAGGTCGACCTGCTTGTATGTGATGACCACATTCTTGTCCCTTTTCAGTGCACTGTTCAGGTAATAGGCACATAATTCCTGTCGGATATTTTCTGGAATCAAATTAAGCCATGAATCAAACCAGATAATGTCTGGGTGATAATTGTCGATCACTTCTATAATTTTTTTCTTCCATTGTTTGTAGAATTGATCATCGGGAATATTGCCGTAAAGCAAACGAAGTTCTGGGTCTTTGGAAGAAGTGGGATAATCTGGATGATAAGGGTAATGACTGTCATAGGAGTCTGGTCCATTCCAATCCTCAAGCCCTACATTGCGCTGAAGAAGTCGTGCATGATGGAAAGTGGTGATCAACTTGATCCGGCGTTTTTTGAATGATTTGGCCAGCTCGCCGGTGATGTCACGTTTGGGCCCCTTGTCCTTTACATTCCAAGGATTAACATGACTGGCCCACATGGAAAAACCGTCATGATGTTCAGCCACAGGGCCTGCAAAACGAGCGCCCGCTTCCTGAAACAAGTCTGCCCATTCCTCGGAATCAAAATGTTCCGCTTTGAATAAGGGAACAAAATCGTGATACCCAAATCTTGATGGATGCCCGTAGGTTTTTAAGTGGTGTTTGTATTCTTTTCGGTCTGGCAAATGCATGTTTCGTGGATACCACTCACTACCAAATGCAGGCACTGAATACACCCCCCAGTGAAAATAAATACCAAATTTAGCGTCTTTGAACCATTCGGGTGCTTTTTCATGTTGTGAAAGTGATTCCCAGGTGGATTTGTATTTTTTGGTTTGTGCCGATCCTGTCGAAAAAAAAGAGAAGCAAAAAATTGCAGTTGAAAGACATAGCATGGCTATTTTTTTCCGGGCCATTTTTTCCCTCCCAAAATAACAAGATTCATAATATTTACTGGATTTATTCATACAAGTTTTTACTATTATTTGTGAAATGAAAAAACAATACAAGAATAAAATTTTTGATGAGGTGAATTCAAAATGATTAATTTGGTCAGTAGATTTTGACAATCAGAGGGGAGCTGGCCTTGACTTCAATAGGTTTCTCTAAGGTGATCTCTACATGTCCGTTTTTATTCAAGAATTCTACAGAAATTGATTCGGAGCCGGAATAAGCGGTTACATCCTCTGCTCTTTTATGGGGGCTGAATGTCAGTTTCTGGACTTCCACATGTCCGAATGAAGGTTTGAGGGAGAGGGTCATCTCTCGGGAAGTTTTTCTCTGGTGGAGTATTCCCCATCCACTATCCATACTAAAGAAAACACAAGAATCATGGCTGTTGATCTTCGGATCCAGAATGATAGATTTATCGATGCCAGAGTATCCATAGCCGGATAATACTAGAATTGCGGAGTAATTGGCAAGAGAGCGGATATAATGATTTCCACATTCGAATTCATTGTAGGGATTTCGCTTCTTTCCGTTGAAGCGATCACGAGTAGACTTGAAGATAGTCAGACCTTCCAGAATGTATCTTTCGCAAAAAAGGTTTCCTGCCACCTGGAGCTCATAGCCGATTTGTGTCTCATCCGAATAGAGGAGAGGTTGGGAGGGACGTCCTCCCTTAGGCCAAGTGCAGATCAGGATTCCACCTTCATTATTGAGTGCAAATACCTGATTAACATTGGCTATTTTCCAGAGTTTTGGAATATAGTTATATTTGAAGAGAGAGCCCAAGTCAGTATGAATATGTTGACGGTCATAGACATCCCTTAGATCCAGCATGCGGGCATATCATTGCCCGATCAGTTGTTCGGATATACAGCCTGGTCCAAATTGATAAGGAGCTTCAGGATTAAGGATTTTCTGATGATAATACTCACCATTGAAAAGAAGTTCATCGGTTTTTTTCTTGCCAGATTCAAACACGCGCCGGTACTCCTGGGCAGATTCTTTATCCCCGAGATAATAGGCGATTCTTTCGGCTGCAAGAAGGGAAGCCTGATAAATGCTGCCGCACAAGGTTTCTGGTCCATGAAATTCCAAGTCCAGTGTGTTATGATGCGGTTCTGTCAAAAGGCCGTCTTTATTGAGATCCCATTGGACCCATGCGTACTCCAGATCCAATGCCACCCAAAGGAAAGGCGATCTGTTTGAGATGCTCTCCTTTATAAGTATCCCGGATTTCTTCAGACAAAAGCTCTTTCTGGGAATAAGGAAGAGGTTTGACAGGATCGGGGATCCTATCCGATTGATCTGTACAGCTAGCCATGGGTATGATTCCGGCTTCTATAAGACAAAGCATGAAAATATTCTTTGATTGTGTCATATTGTTCTCCTCATTTTGATGGAGTTATTGTCAAGGTTATGGTTAAAGGGAACACTTCTCTTTCGATTATTTAATGGGTTAATTATCCAAAATATTATAGGGAAATAAACAGACAGTCAAGAAAGCATCCTTAGAGAAGAGAACATTTCAGTTTCGCAAAAGCCACACAAGACTTTCCTTAGTTGTGAAAAGACTCAGGCGGTCCTGAATAGGAATCCTTTACCTGACCGGTGCTTAAGACAAGCTTATCAATAATAACCCCGGGATCAACCATCCAGATTTTTAGGGTATGATTTCCTCGCGTTTGTATTTTGTGTTTAGAATTAAGATGTATTACATTTTCAAGAACACAATCCCTAGGAAGAGGATACTGCATAATCGATCGATTTCCATAATTGGAATGGTGAGTTAGAATTTCAGGTTTTTCATTGTCGATACTAACAGCAAATCGAATGCCACGATCGGGATTAATCCTAAAAGTGGGTATGCAGTAAGCAGTTAATGAAAATAGGCCTGGATTGAATACATAAATGTCATATTCGAGAACCGGAGAATGTTTCAGGATATCGGTTACTTTAGTTCGGCTGGATGTTGTGGTAGGATAAACAGCTACTGAGTCACCCGACCTGCCCAGTCCTTTTATGACTTTCCAGTGGGCGACACCGCGATGAATTTTATTGGTGTAATGTTCCGCCTCCATACATATATATCCATGACTTTCCACAAAACCTTTAATTTCAGCAGGATGGGGTGAGCTGGGATTAAATATTTTTACGATAATGGTTTTTAATATATCTTTTGCTGTAAGGCTGACCTTTCCTTTCACCTTCTCTCCATTTGGTGCTGTGTCCCAATCAATGGATACCCAGATACGCTTTTCTTTTTCTAACTCGCCTGAGCTTTCACTGAGCTTTATCCAAGGATCAGAAATTTCAGCTTTCCAAATGAGTTTTCCATGACCTTTGTTAAAGATATCGATAAAACGCTGATTATGGGTGTAAACACTAAAATCATCCAGTTCGTTTTCCTTGCCCCCTTCCAAAGAGATTCCCAATTGGGCTGGGCCATCACCGTTGAAGTCACTCAAGGGAGGCATTTCAAATTGACGCCATTGGTCTCCCCAAGGGCCTGGTAAAGCCATGAAATACTCCCATTTATTCCCAGCTGTTATGAGTCCACAATTATAATGGTTTGTCAGATGATCAATTTCTATTGCAGCCTTTTTTGCTTTTTCTGCGTACTGGGCAGCACTGCTCCGGCCCTGTTTTGCGTATATGATGCTTTTGTCAGCATATATGATCTTTTTGTTCATCAAGCTACTGCATTTTACAGGATAAAGAACAAACTGGAAAAAGGCGTCTTTTCGCTCCTGAGGAATGGACCGATAAATTATTTCCGCCTCCTGAGTGATCTTTTCATATTCCTTAATTCGTTGTTGGGCTTCGTCATTATAATTAATATGACTGAACCAGGAATACTGCAGTTGGCGGTCCTTATTCAACTGCACCAAGTGTTCTGGCCGTCGAGTATAGCCCAGCTGATAGTATTTTTCCATGATAGAGACAATTTGTTCAGCGTATTGATGGTCAATATCTCTTTGGGCCCACTTCACCAGATAATCATGAACGCATTCCTGGCCCCAATTTGACATATCCCAAGCCATTCGCAGGAAAAATTCGGTACCAATTTCACCTGGTTTGATGTCCCCCACATTCAGAATCCATAACTTCCTGGCATTATAGTCATAAGATTTGCTCATCTCTTCCCAAATCAATGCTGGTGGTGTGGTATTAAGCCAAGTGTAAGCTGTGGTCCAGCCATTGAGCCATTGGATATGATAGTAGACTCCTGTTCCCCCGGGCCGAGCCTTTTCCGCTGGGCCTGGAAGCTGACGGATATAACCGAAATTGTCATCAGGCCAGCACATAATCACATCTTCTGGTACTCTGAGTCCTTTATTGTACAAATCTAGAACTTCCGTATACATGATAAAAAGTTGCGGTACTTTTGTGATATCAGGATTCACTTCATCTTCCAAAATAGCACGCTGGTCGCTGAATATCTGTTCCAAAATATTGATATTTTCTTCAGGAGTTTTAATTCCTTTCATGGCTTCGTCATCCTTGCCTCTCATTCCTATGGTGTAAATATTTTCATACATTCCATTGGTTCTTATCCGATCTTTCCAGTATTGAAAAATGTTATCGCGGTTGGTGGAATAGTTCCAAGGTCCGCATCCTACTGTTTCCCATTCTCCTCCGGCAATATTATTTCGTAACATAGGTTCAATGTGAGACGAACCCATCACCATGGCATAATCATCTGCGACTCTTTTATTTAGGGGATAGAAATTGAATGGTTTCGTGCCCCGATGCATTGCAGGCCAGATATAATTAGCTTTTAATCTTAGAAGCAGCTCAAATATTTTAGCATAAGTTTTAGGACCCAGGCCCAGCCCTTCTTTAATTACAGCATATCGTTTGGCTTCATAGGTTTTGGGACTTGGCGTGGTTTCTTCAGGCGCAAATGTCTTTGATGCCCAGGGACGGATGCCCCACATCTCATCATTTACAAAAATACCCCGATATTTAACTGCTGGTGGACCTTGTTGGTATGTTCCTGGACGTATTAACAATGATTTTTTATGTTTTGGTGTCACATCAGCCCACCAGTACCAAGGTGAAATTCCTATTTTTTCAGAAAGATCATATACCCCATAAGCAGTACCGCGCCTATCACTACCTATGACGACTAATGCTTTTTCTATTCCTGGTTGGGGATTAGCTACCACTGCTTGAACAAAGGATTCCCATTTTCCTTTGATTTGATCAATATCCAGCTTGCCTGACTGAACCAATTGATTAATGAAAGGGCTCTTTCCGATTGTACCAATAAAAACAGTTTGTTGTGATAGATTCTTGATTGAATGCTTTATTTGAGGTTTTTTTCCTGTGATACGTTTAATGTCTTCAGAAAAATCTGAAGCTGCTATCAGGGCTAATTTATACTCATCTTCTTCGATATAAACATCAGCGGCATTTCCTTTATAAACGAGTTGAAAATCGCCTGAATGATATGTATTCCTAACCATATTTTTTTCTGTTTCTATTCCAAATACCAATAGGTGAGTAAGACACCATATCACTATGACAAAAAAAATACTTTGGTATTGTTTGTTATCTATATTCATTTATCAGAAACCTCCCAGTAATTGACCATAATATTTTCAGTTTTATTTAACCTTAAGAATTGTCCAGTTGTCAAGATAACGAATCATTCCCAAATAATCGGATAAGAATGTCAGCAAAGTGATAATGTTACCAAATTATCTGGAGAAGAGTAACCCAGGATTAAATCTTACGGTTCGCATGGATTCTGCTGGATATCAGCAAGGTGTGAGGAGTTATGGCGATGGAAGGAGCCATGAGGAAGAGCTATCAGTTTAATGAGACAGCTTTTGGTCATCTCTTTGCATTGCTTCTTTTTGATTAGGGAGGGTTATTAAGAATTCGGGATGATCATATATTCATCTCCATATTTTCATCTCCAGAAGAGCTTCTGCTTCCATTTCATAGATATACCAGAACGCAGCTAGAGCTCTCTCCATCAGTTGTTGAGAGTTGCCTCCTCCTTCTAATCCGAGTGCAATGGTGTTTCTGTAGGCAAAAAGTTCTGCAATCACTTCGGTTAAGCCGCTTTTCGATAAATTTGGCCACTCCTGTGGTCTGAGGAGAATCGATTACAAACAAAAGGGCTCCTCCACACGTTTTTCCTTCATTTGACGAGATTCAAATGTTCGGTCAATGACGGTTTTTGTAAAAGGATAGTAAGGGTCGGCTGACTTCTTGCTCAAAAAAAAGTATGATGGAAAATTTTGTATTGCTTGAGGTTTTCCTGTGAAAATTGAACCTGGACAAGCTGTTCATCCTGTTTTTTGAAGACTTTATTGGATTTTGGTTCCCAGTATTATCCGGGATTGTTGATGATACTTTATGCTTGTATTTTGTATGGGTATTATATCAGGACAAAAGTTAGTTTTGTTGCTTTTCTCAAGTCAGATGTTAATCAATTATGTTAGTGAGATTTCATCTAGTATTTACAATTCTTCATATGTGGGGTTGAGGACAATTTAAGGGGAGAGATGTTCTGAGTTCAGGGTAAAGTTCCTTTCCATTTTGAGGCATAGATCATGGGGAATGATGAGATTTATAGTTGATTGGATGAGCTTAAATATTATATGATACATCCAGAAATCAAAGAGGAGACTATTTATGAGCCACTGCAGGCGCCGTGAATTTCTAAAGTTCTGCCTATTTAGTGGAGCGATGGCTTCATTCTCATCTTCTCCTTTTTTCATGGCCTCCTGCCGCCAAAGCTCCAGGCTCCCTAATATTGTCATCATTCTGGCTGACGATCTTGGTTGGCGTGATGTGGGGTACCATAGTGGAGTCATTGACACACCCCATATCGACCATTTGGCAGAGGAAGGAGTTTGTCTGGAAAATTTCTATGTCTGTCCTTTATGTTCTCCAACCCGGGCCGGTTTGATGACCGGCCGATGGCCTATTCGATACGGCATGGGGGAATCTGTGATTACGCCTTGGCGTAAATACGGATTGCCAACTTCAGAGAAGACACTGGCTGACCTGTTAGCTGGAGCCGGATATATGCGGAGAGGTGTTTTCGGCAAATGGCATTTGGGCCATTACAAAAAAGAACTTCTTCCCCTGAACCGAGGATTTACCCATTTCTATGGACACTATAATGGAGCTATAGATTATTTTACCCATAAACGAGAGGGGGAACTTGACTGGCATCGTAACTTTGAAACCTGCCGGGATAAGGGATACACTACTGATTTGATTGGAGAGAAAGCGGCGCGTTTTATTAGGGAAAGCTCAGTAGATAATCCGTTCTTTATTTATGTGGCGTTCAATGCCCCCCACCTCCCCTTGCAGGCCAAAGAAAAGGATATTATTAAGTACGAACACATTCAAGACGAGAAAAAGAGGATCTATGCTGCCATGGTGAATTCCATGGATCAAGAGATTGGAAAAATTTTAAAAGCCATTGAAGACAAAGGAATTTCCGATGAAACTTTCGTTTTGTTTTTTAGCGACAATGGTGCCACCCATTACGGCGACAACAGTCCCTGGCGCAGAGGAAAAGGGTCGGTCTATGAGGGCGGCATCAGGGTGCCGGCTGTTGTGAGGTGGCCGTCCGGAATTCAGGGGGGAAGAAGTATTGATGACATGATGGGCTACATTGATGTCTATCCCACCCTGAAACGTGTAATCGGCAATAAGAGTGCTGATCCTCATCCTTTGGACGGTTGTGATATGTTGGATGTGATCCGCGGCAATGCAGAAGCTCCCCAGCGTGACTGGTTCAGCTATATTGCCCAGGGTACTCCAGAAAAAACAGCTGTTTGTGATGGAACCTGGAAGTTAGTGGTTGTCGGCGGCAGTGTACTTGATGTGGAACTCGATACAGCATTATCCCAAAATTCAGAGCATGGGCCAACTGTCGAGCTGTTCCGACTTGATCGAGATCCAGGTGAGACCACAAACATCGCGTTAGAACATCCGAACATGGTTGATAGACTACTGAAGCGTTTGAAGGAATTTAGGCGTTTGAAAATTAAAGGTGTTCCTGATTACCAGGAGAGTCGTAAAGGGTTCCAGGCTCCTAAAGACTGGTTGATCAAAAATTGAATTGATCCTGCTCTCAAATGATCAATTATAGCGCGAGACAAAATATTGATTGATCAATAGAAGAGAGTAAGGAGGGCGATATGAAGTCCGTAAAAAGCAAATACCGGACAAATAAAAGTCATAAGTATACGTGGGTTTTTTCCTCTGAAATCGAGGAAGCTTTAAATGTCGCTGTGAGTGGAGTTAAAAAATGAGAGTCAAGCCATTATCATTCCTAATAATAGGGTTGGTGCTGTTATCTCATGGAACGATTTCTGGATTTTCGGAGGAACTCCCAGATCCCGAGACCTTTTTTGGACACAAACCTGGCGCGGATTTCAGACTGATTAGATGGGGAAAAATTTTTGAATACTTCAACCTTCTGGCACAAGAATCGGAACGAGTCATTGTTGAGGAATTGGGAGAGACCACCATGGGAAATCCATTTATACTGGCTGTAATTTCAACTCCGGAAAATCTTGCCCGTGTGGATAGATACAAGGAGATTGCCAGGAAACTTGCTCTTGGGAAAATTTCGAGAAAAGAAGCAGATCAACTGGTAGAGGAAGGAAAAACCATTGCCCTGGTGACATGCAGTATGCATGCCTCAGAATGCGGACCGACGCAGATGTCTCCTGAATTGGGTTATATCCTAGCCACAGACAATTCTTTGCAGATAAAGAAGATATTAAATGACGTGATTTTTCTTCTCATCCCTTGTTGGAATCCAGATGGCAACATCCTGACCACGGACTGGTACCGTCAGAATGTTGGCACTCCTTTTGAAACTTCTCCTATGCCATGGCTTTACCATTACTATGCAGGACATGATAATAACCGTGATGCTTTTATGCATAATTTGATTGAAACTCGGTATGTGAACCATATTCTGTATCATGAATGGTTCCCACAGCTTTTCATGGATATGCACCAGATGGGGAACACTGATGCCCGTCTCTTCCTGTCTCCACTATATGAGCCTAGACATCATTCTCTCGATCCCTTAATCACCCGGGAGATCGAACTCACAGGAGCGTATATGAGGACGATTCTGGAAGAAAAAGGCAAAATTGGAGTAATGCATTATGCCAATTGGAATCACTGGAGGATGTCTGCCATCCACACCTGTGCTCTGTGGCATAATGTGACCACTATCCTTTTTGAAGCCGCAGGAATCCCCATGGCTACACCTATTTTTCAGACTGCCCATGAACTATCAGGATCAAGCAGCGGAGGCCTGGGGAAACAGGGTAATAATCAGACCATTAACTACCCTAGTCCTTGGCCCGGAGGATGGTGGCGTCTCAGGGATATCGTAGAATATAGTTACTGGTCGGTCATCGGCTTCCTGGAGTCAGGATCTAAAAACAGGGAAAAATACCTCAGGAATATGTACAGAATGGCCAGAAACTCGATTGAGAAGGGCAAAAACAAGCCTCCTTATGCCTACCTCATTCCTCAAGATCAAAAGGATCCCAATACTGTGGTCAAGATGATCAATATTTTGATCGCTAATGGAGTGGAGGTCCACCAGACTGAGCAGCCCTTTTCTGCTTTGGATACCGAATATCCCCCAGGGACTTATGTGGTCCTGATGGCTCAGGCATACCGCCCGTTTATGAAGGACATACTAGGTCCGCAATTCTACCCGGATCGGAGACAATATCCAGGAGGCCCTCCGGAAAGGACATTTGATCTGACTGGTTGGACCCTTCCTTTTCAGATGGGAGTGACTGCTATACCAGTCGATATACCATTTAACGCCAGATTGAAACTTTTGAAACATGCTGAGCCCCCGGCCGGAAGGATTGACAGGGGCGGGGATGCGTTTTTCTTAGATCATAATGTCTTGGACAGCTATCAGGCCGTAAATCGGCTTCTTAAAAAAGGAATCGGTGTTGGTTGGGCAACAGAAACTTTTACTTCCTTTGGGGAAGAATTTCCGGCAGGGACCTTTGTTGTCACTGGTTCGGGAATTCTTCGCGAAGTCCAGACACTGGCGAAGGAATTCAATCTTCAGATTAAATCCGGCCATTCTCCCCAGAAGATCATGAGGCTTGCCCCACTCAGGTTGGGATTGTATCAGTCCTGGACAGCTGATATGGATGAGGGATGGACCCGTTTCATTTTTGATCATTGGGGTTTTCCTTATGATACCCTTCATAATGACGACATACGCAGGGGCAGATTGTATCAAAAATATAAAGTCATCGTTCTGACAAGTCTTTCCCCCGATCGAATCATCCATGGTCATGAAGAGGGAACGATTCCCGAGCTCTATGCCGGAGGAATCGAGCAGAAAGGGCTGGTAGCCCTAAAACGATTCGTCAAGCGGGGGGGGACACTCATAACTCTGAATACATCATCCCAACTGGCTGTAGAGCAATTCGAGCTTCCTTTGCGAGATATCTCCTTAGATTATGATTCAACTGAGTTTTTCTGTCCCAGTGCTATTCTTAAGGTGAATATTGATACAGAACATCCTCTCGGATATGGAATGGAGAAAACAGCAGCTGTGGTATTTTACCAAAGCCCGGTTTATGATCTTCAAAAAGTTGATAAAAAGGCCTCTTTCTCCATGGATTCAGGTTCTCCTCAGATTATATCCGTAGCTCGGTATTCGGATAATCCTTTTATGAGCGGACGTCTCATTGGAGATTACATCTTGATCAACAAACCCGCTCTTGTTGAGGTTAATTATGGGAGGGGGAAGATCATACTGTTTGGATTTCGTCCTCAGAATAGAGTACAACCCCATGGAACTTTCATGCTCTTCTTTAATGCTCTTTACTATGGCTCTGCTGTCAACCCAGATCTCATTGACCCGAAAAGTACCAGAAACCAAACCCGATTATCCGAAGAGGAATTTGTAAATTAATTCCACCAGTCCTGCTAAATCAAATGGAGTGAATTTCCTTAAGAGCAGCATTAATGGAGCACTGTTCAATCGATTTGTATTGAAATTTATATAGCTATGTTGTCATTTTTTATGTAATTATCATAATAAAAAGTGCTCCTATGGGACTGTGACTCAATCAGACAGTACGTTTGGAAACTTGATGGAAGAGCCGGATGCAGTGAGATCGGCTTGCCTCAATGGGTGAAAAATGGCGATTAAAATAAAAAAATATAAACAGAAAAAATGTGCAAGTCATTATTCCAAAAATAATATTGTATATCGCTGAAAATAAATTAATAATTAATGCATCGCCATTTTTTTATGAATAGGTCAGGTTATTATGCTCAGGATAAGAAGCAGCTCTTTTTTTAAAAATAAAATTTATGTATCTCTGAGGATTGAATATGAGAAGAACAACTTGGGGGATGAGGATTAAAAATTTAGCGAGTTTTAATTTTTTATGTTTTTTTGTCTTGTTTTTATTTTTTGCTGAGGGAGTTTCTCCCAGAAATGCTTTCAGTTTAGACCAGGAATTAGTTGCTTGGTGGAAATTTGAAAGGACTGATGAAGGAAAGATTTTGGACAGGGCGGGAGAAATCAGGGATGATATCAGCGGTAACTTCAAACTTGTTCCTGGAGTTCAGGGAAATGCGCTTAAACTAGATGGATTTACCACAATCATAACTCGATCAGCCTCAAAGTCACCTCATTTGTATGAAGAATTTTCTATTGAAGCCTGGATTGCAGTTGCTGCTTATCCCTGGAATTGGTGCCCCATTGTGGCACAAGCACAAGAGGGAAAACTCGGTTATTATTTTGGAGTCAGTTCCCAAGGAGAGGTTGGATTCCATGGGGCAATCAATGAAAAATGGCAGAGTTGTGTGTCTGATAAAAGGATTCCGCTCAAGAAATGGACCCATGTTTGTGTTGTTTATGATAAAGATAGTGGTGTAGAACTCTATATAAATGGAGAAATTTCCGGAAAACTATTTGTTAAAGGAAGGATTTGTCCAGCACTGGATAAGGATCTATTGATTGGAATGAATCGGAGTAAGAAATGTCCATCCCACGCAGTTCCCCCTGGGGCTGGAACTCTTCCTTCATGGTTTTCTCTGGATGGGATTTTGGATGAAATCAAGATCTATAACCAAAAATTATTATCTGCTGAGGTCAAGCACCATTATATTATAACAGAGCCCTCCTCATCCCCAGATATCCCTCCTAGAATTATGCCATCAGGACCCTCTGGGAAAGGGCATTTTGGAGCTTATTATACCCAGCTTCAATATTACGAAGAATGGGATGCTCTCTGGCCTGTCTCAGACCATCCTGATGTTATCGTGCAATTTGATGAGTCTCCTATACGAGTGGTGTTCTGGCGGGGATTGCGTTATTCTCCAGCATGGGTGACAGAAAATAGTCTCTGGCTTGCTGACCAAAGTGCTGAGTCTGGAAACGATGAAGGCTGTGTAGAACACATGCAGGATATCCATTGTCTCTATTCTCATGTTCGGATCATAGAGAATACTCCTGCTCGGGCTGTAGTTCATTGGAGGTATGCTCCGGTCAGTTCTCGGAATAACCTATGGACTGTAGAAGACAGGACAGGCTGGGCTTGGTGGGTGGACGAATATTATACTTTTTACCCCGATGGAACGGGCGTTCGAAAGGTTATATGGCGTCAACCAGAATCAGGGCATGAATTCCCCTGGTTGCAGATTCAGGAGACGAGCGTCCTTTGTCATCCGGGACAGAATGCCATTGATGTTCTTAAGCACAGAGCGATTACATTACTTAATTTGGATGGTTTTAGCCATACTTATTCTTGGCCAGATAATGAGAGTTTGAATACCCGGAAGAGAAGAAACCTTCCTCAAGACCCCAGTATTATTCGTGATCTTAAGCCAGACAATCCAGTTATCCAAGTGGTGAACATGAGGGCAAAAGTCAAGCCTTTTATTGTTTTTGAGCCTGGAAACAAGCCAGTGGTCTACGTGGGTCGGGTTCGGAGCAAAGTGGTCAATTTCCCTGCCTATAATCACTGGCCTGTCAGCCAAGTGCGTTCAGACGGAAGATTTGTTCAGGCTGCTGATAGGACAACCAGTTTTTCCATTTCTTACAACCGACCGCCACGACATCAGGGGAAAAGATCATGCCGATGGGTAACCATGCTCTACGGAGCCACTTTTAAAGAACCAGCGGAATTATTACCCTTAGCTAAGTCTTGGATCAGGAATCCGGAACTCAAAGTCATTGGGGGTAAAGCGGAAAGCTGTGGTTACGATATTTCTCAACGGGCTTATATTCTGCATTTTGTTTCTGAGTCAAGTCCAGATAAGATGGAATTAGAGTTTCAGGCTAACACAGAGTCCCCTTTTGTTAATGCTTGCCTAGTTGTCAAAGGGTGGGGAGAAGGAAAACCTAAAGTTTTGATGGAGGGAAGACAGTTAATCCCTGAAAAAGATTTCCGTATTGGGAAAAGAAAAGTCATGGGAGGGGATGACCTGGTGCTTTGGCTCAATATGACCGCAACATCTTCCATCAGACTGAGTCTTATCAAAAAGACAGAATAAAAACATAGATTCAAATAAAATATTTATGGAAAGGATATGAGATGAATAGAAAATTTTTTATTCTATCCAGTACTAAAGAGCTGTGGTTTACTTTTACAGCTTCAGTGGTAATGATTTTGGTCCTTTCTGTCTCGTATGGAATTTGTGAGGAGACAAAACCAGTTGCTTGGTGGTCATTTGATGGAGAGATTGTCGATTCGGTCCATGAAGAAATCTGTGGTATTGATGATCCTATCACTGGAAATTTTCGTGGTGTAACAGGAGTATCAGGGAAGGCTTTGAAATTTGATGGCTACACTACTGTATTGACGCGAAAGATCTCTGAGTCTCCTCGAATTTCTTCATCCTTCACCATTGAGGCATGGGTGGCAGTTGCTGCTTATCCTTGGAGTTGGTGTCCGGTAATCAGTCATGCGGATAAAAGTGCTGGGTATGCCCTTGAGATCGGTCCCCGAGGAGAATTGGCGATAAAAGTATTCACCGGGAATATTTGGAGGACATGTATCTCTAAAGAAAAAATTCCTCTTAAGAGTTGGACGCATGTCAGTGGTATTTTTGATCCAAAGAAAGGCTTGAGTGTGTTTATCAATGGCATAGAACAGGGACATCTAAAATTTCAGGATGGGATGATTTGGCCTAAAAAGGCTGATCTTATTATTGGCTCTATTGCCAAACCCAAGAAACCGGATTATATCCATCGGGAGCATGGAACCCTGCTCGGCTGGTATTCCTTAGATGCTATTCTGGATGAGGTTAAGATTTATAAGCAGTCTTTGGATCCAGATAAGTTGAAAAGGTCTGTGCGGACCCAAAAGCCCACTGACCCTCCGGATATTCCTTTACGAGTACTTCCAGCCGGCCCCCAAGGACCTGGCCGATTCGGCGCTTATTATACATACCTGAAATATTATTGGGAATGGGATGACCTCTGGCGAGTGGATGGTCATCCAGATGTAGTGGTCCAATTTGAGAATTCTGCGGTGCGGTTCGTCTTCTGGCGCGGCACTCGGTACTCCCCTGCCTGGGTAACTGAAAATAATCTTTGGATGGCTGACCAGAGTGTAGAGGCCTGGAATAACAAGGAGGGATGCTTCGAACACATGCAGGACCGACACTGCCGGTATTCCCATGTTCGGATTATTGAGAACACGCCGGCCCGGGTAGTGGTCCACTGGCGATACGCACCGGTCAGTGCTTATGATCACCTCTGGAAAATCAATCAACGGACAGGATGGGGGTGCTGGATTGATGAGTATTACTATATTTATCCAGACCGAACAGCTATTCGCAACTATAACTGGGATAAAGATTCTCTAGGACAGCCTCGGCAGTTCCAAGAGTCCATTCCCCTAACTGGACCTGGACAAGTTCAGGGAGATGTGATCAACAATCAATATGTGACTGTCGCCAGCCTTGAAGGCAAGAAGCAGACATTTTCCTATATTGAGAATCCCCCTCAGGAAACAGAAAAGTCAGTTCCTGAAAATCCCATAATCCAGAGGCATAACCTTAAGGCGAAAAATAAGCCTTTTATTATCTTCGAACCAGGGGGCAGAATGCATTACTTGAAAGATATGGATGTCTCATCCTTGTCTCGACCAGGATCCTGCAGCCACTGGCCTATAGGGCAGATGCCCTGCGACGGCCGCACACAATGGACCACTGACCGAGCTGCCAGCTTCCTTGGTTTTCCGATCACTGATCCGTTCATCCATGAAAAAGGCAACCGATTCTGGATAAGCTCTCTTTATGGAATGAATGATAAACCCTTTGACCGCTTGATTTCTTTAGCGAAGTCTTGGATTCACAGCCCCGAACTCCGTGTTCTCTCTGGAAATGTGGAAAGTCAAGGCTATGATTTTTCTCAGAGAGCTTATAATTTAACCTGTAAAAGTATGGATAATCCTTCAACAGAGCTGATAATAGAGGCCGGTCCGGACTCTCCCATGATTAATGGGTGTTTTATCATTAAAAATTGGGGCAAACATGAGCCTTCTGTGAAGGTGGATGGAGATATTCTGAAAAAAAAGGAAGGTCTCCGGATCGGGATGATCCAAACCTTGGAGGGGTGGGATTTAATCGTTTGGATCGAGTATGAGTCGACAAGTCCGGTAAAAATCAAGATATCTAGTCAGAATAACTGAGGACAACGCTTATGTTTAATTTGTATCCACTAAAATTATTTTTTTGCATCTTCATTCTTGTTTAAGTTATCAATTTGTATCATTATTTTTAGTGTTCATCATTAATTTTCCTTGTCAAACACAGGTATTATTAAACTCAATTTTCATTTGACTCTGGTCTTTTCAAGTGGTATTGAATATAGACAAAGAGGCAATTCCTTTAGATTTAGTGTAACTCATGGTCAAAAGTTACTCACGCCGACATTTCTTTAAAAAAGTTTCTTATGGAACTCTGGGTTTGATGGCAGGTGGAGCTGTGGGCTCATTCAATCAATGCGGAAGATTGGTCAAGAGAGGAGGACGTCCTAATGTTATCCTTATTATGGCTGATGACATGGGATATTCGGATATCGGTTGTTACGGCGGAGAAATCATAACTCCGCACATCAACCGCTTAGCTGAAAACGGCTTGCGCTTTACCCGTTTTTATAATACCGCACGCTGTTGTCCCACTCGTGCCAGCCTATTGACAGGACTTTATCCCCATCAAGCAGGCATTGGGCATATGATGGCGGACCAGGGATATCCTGGATACCGCGGAGACTTGCAGCCTAATTGTGTTACAATCGCGGAGGTTTTAAAGCAAGCTGGATATGCCACTTACATGACCGGCAAATGGCATGTCACCCGCTTTAGAAAAAATGAAGATCACAGGCACAACTGGCCCTTGCAGCGGGGTTTTGACCGTTTTTTTGGAACAGTAGAAGGAGCGGGCAGTTTTTTTGATCCCATTTCGTTAACCATGGATAACCAATTTATTGACCTTCCCTACCAGCCGTTTTATTACACCGATGCTATAAGCGATTACGCGGTACAGTTCCTCAAGGAGCATCGGAAAAAACAGCCAGAGAAGCCGTTTTTCCTTTATGTTCCTTTCACCTCTCCTCACTGGCCCCTTCATGCTCTAGAAAAAGACATATCTCGCTATAAAGACCGCTTCTGTGCTGGATGGGGTGTTTTACGGGAAGAGAGATATCAGCGTATGATTGAGATGGGATTGATTCGACCGGAATGGAAGCTCACGGAACGTGATTCTCGGGTTCCTCCTTGGGAAAAAGCTGATCATAAGGATTGGCAGACCCGTCGGATGGAGGTTTATGCAGCCCAGATTGACCGAATGGATCAAGGAATTGGACGTATCCTGAATCAACTGAGACAAAATAAAGAGATGAATAATACCCTGATATTTTTTCTGGCAGATAATGGGGGATGCGCGGAAGAATTGACGGATTCGTGGTTGAATTGGTTGTATAATGAATCCCGTATTTGTCCCAAAGTCACCCGGGACATCCGACCTGTTGTTGCCGGAAACAGGACAGACCTTATGCCAGGACCTCCCACCACATTTCAAAGTTATGGAGTGCCTTGGGCTAATGTGTCAAACACCCCCTTTCGGCTCTACAAACATTGGAGTCATGAAGGAGGAGTGGCTACTCCCCTCATCATGCACTGGCCTGCTGGGATAGAGGCTGAAGGAGAGTTGCGCGATCAGCCCGGACATTTGATCGATATTATGGCTACTTGTATGGATGTATCTGGAGCTGAATATCCTTCTGAATTCAAGGGAAACCGTATTACTCCGTTAGAAGGGAAAAGTCTTATGAATATCATAAATAAACGATCTATGAACCGGGAAGCCCTCTATTTTGAACATGAAGGAAATAGGGCTGTAACGGATGGGAAATGGAAGTTGGTTGCAGCCAAACCTACTGGGGCTTGGGAGTTATATGATATGGAAAATGACCGCACTGAAACACACAATCTGGCCGGAGAATATCCAGAACAGGTTAAACGTCTTTCATTTCTATGGGAAAATTGGGCGAGACGAGCCAAAGTGCTTCCCTGGCCATGGGACAAAGGAGAGAAGGCATGAGAAAAAAAGGAAGGTCTTTATGGGCGATTTTATTAGTTCTGGGAGTAATGTTTGTTTCTGGCTGTAAGGAAAAGTCCGATAAAAATATATTCAGCCAAGCTCAGAGTCTTCCCAATGATAATCCTTGGGAAATAAAACCGGTGGCTGGTAATTGGGTGCGTCCATTCTCCTTGAAAGATGTCAGGCTCCTGGAGGGACCTTTTAAGGCTAATCAGGAAAGAGACCGGGAATACCTTCATTCACTGGACCCGGACCGGCTTCTGCATAATTTCAGGATTAATGCCGGGCTTCCCTCAAAAGCTGAGCCTCTTGGCGGATGGGAAAAGCCAGATGTGGAACTGCGGGGGCATACAGTGGGACATTATCTTTCAGCCTGTGCTATGAGGTTGCTTGTACAGGAGATGAAGGGCTCAAAGAAAAAGCAGCTTATATAGTAGAGGAATTCAGTAAGGTTCAGGAAGCATTGAATGCTGATGGATATCTCAGTGCTTTTCCTGAAGAGTTTTTTGACCGGGTAGAAGCAGAGGAAAAAGTATGGGCTCCCTATTATACTTTGCATAAAATTTTTGCGGGTCTTCAGGATATGTATATTCACTGCAATAACCAGACTGCTCTTGATATTGCAGAGAAAATGGCCCAATGGGTAATGAGCCGGACTGATAAACTGAGTTATGAAGAAATGCAGAGAATGCTCGATAACACCGAACAGGGAGGAATGAACGAAACCCTGTGTAATCTCTATGCTTTGACTGGGAAAGAAGAATATTACCAGCTGGCTCGGCGGTTCGATCAAAATTCTTATATCGAACCCTTATCTGAATATCAGGATGAACTGAGTGGGCTGCATGTCAATTCTTTTATTCCCAATATCATCGGTACTGCCCGCGAATATGAGCTGTCTGGAGACCAGAAACTTCATAATACCGCCGAATTTTTCTGGCGTCGGGTTGCTTGCGCCCGCAGTTTTGTAACCGGTGGTACCAGCTGGCATGAACGTTGGCACAGTGAACCCTTTCATATCTCTCAAGAATTGGGCTCCAATACCCAGGAATCCTGCTGCACTTACAATATGCTCAAACTCACCAGACACCTTTTTCTGTGGGATCCTGACGTCACCTTTGCGGATTATTATGAAAGAGCCTTATTCAACGGGATCCTTCCCACTCAGCATCCCAAAAACGGCATGATGATGTACCATGTAGCCATGGCACCTGGGTACTACAAGACCTTCATGACCCCCTTAAATTCCTTTTGGTGCTGCACGGGAACCGGTATGGAGAATCATGCTAAATACGGAAACAGTATTTATTTCTACAACCAGGATGGGTTATATATCAATCTCTATATTGCTTCAGAACTGAACTGGAAAGATAAAAACATAATCCTCAAGCAGGAAACCTGTTTCCCTGAAAAGGACACTTCTTCTTTTATGATTAAGACAGAGAATCCCGTGCATATCACCATGTATTTCAGGATTCCCGGATGGGTAAAGTCCAGAGCCCAACTTTCGATTAATGGAAGAGAGCAGGCTGTTTCCTCCAGAGGGGGCAGCTACCTGGCAGTGAGCCGTACTTGGAGAGACGGAGATCAGGTCGATCTTGCCCTCCCCATGTCCTTATATATTCAACAAACACCGGATGATCCCAGCTGGGCTGCGATTATGTACGGACCGCTGGTTCTGGCTGGCGAGCTCAAAGAGGTTAAACTTGCCCACGATGAAATCTACGGTAAGTATGCTCCGGAACAGAATCCTATTCCTGTTCCTCATTTTAAGGCTGATCCCAAACATCCGGATCACTGGATAAAGCCTGTGGAAGGACGACCACTCGCTTTTCAAACCGTCAATGCCGGTGTGCCAGAGGATGTTACTCTGATTCCTTTTTATCGACTTTTCGATCACCGCTATGCCATTTACTGGAGATTCCTCCAGATAGATTAGATCAATTAAGTATTTCCAGTCCTAAAAGCTGTGCTGTTCCTTTATTTAGCTTTTGGATGAGTGGAAAGAGAAGTTTTGAAACCAGTTATTGCAAAACAATAAGCATATTGGCAGGGTCGTTCGTTCTCATTAAGTTCTGGTACGGTGATAACCAACTGGTTCGCTGAGTTGATTTCATAATCTAGGTGTTTATCATAACCCAGGAGTTTTACTGTTCCTTCATCAGCTTGGTTGATTTTCACTGAATTCAAAGTCAATGTCTTCCCATCAGGCCAGCCCAAAGTAATGACATAGAGGGTTTTATCATCTTTTGAGCGGGTGTAGCGGATATCCTGGTTGGTATAGTTCAAATAACCGCTGTGGCTGTGTGTAAATCCGCCTCCTTTCTTCAGCCTAGTAGGGCCTTCACCGAAAGTCAGCCAAGGCCTGGTGTTGTAAATGGCTTCACCATTTATTTTGAGCCATTCTCCTATTGTTATCAAACGCTTCTGCATTCCGTCAGGGATTGTCCCATCTGCCTTGGGTCCGATATTGAGGAGAAGATTACCATTCTTACTTACCACATCACATAGCAAATGGATCAATTCTGTGGGACTTTTATAAGCATCTTTTTCCTCTTCGTCTTTAGCATATCCATAGGAAGTTCCTAATGTCGCCGGATTCTCCCATTTTTCCGCAATGCTATCTAGCTGGAGGTTATCCATTTCAAGACAACCTGGTCCGTCAGGCCAGTTTTTGTGTTTCCCTTTATTATTTAAATAAACCTCCTTTCCCCACTCATCAGAAGCCTTGAAATAATCACCTATCATATTTAAGAAAGCATCTCTATACTTATGGATTTGAGGATGATTTTTGCTCTCCTCTTTCTTATAGAAGATCGGGACATCATCAATCCACATAAAATCAGGTTGATATTTTTGCTCAATCTCTTTCCAGCGGGCAACATAGTCCTGAATGAAAGCATCACTGAGTTCGAAAGGACCGTAAAGGTCTGCTGCTTTCGGCATCAGTTCAATCTCCCTTGCTATATCGGGAAGGGGTTGACTTTTAATAACATACATTTCTTCTGCAAAATACGAGTTATGACGCTCTCTGTGATAAGAAGGAGCATACTTCATCCCTTTTCTCCGAACTGCCTTGCCCAGATCACCAACAAGGTCACGCATCGGACCGGTTTTAGTGGTGCACCACTCTGTTATATCAGAATCCCAAAGGGCATAGCCATCATGGTGTTCTGCTGTTAAGGTTACATATTTTGCTCCTGCTTCATGAAATAATTCAGCCCATGCATCGGGGTCCCATTTCTCAGCTTTGAATAGGGGTATGATATCCTTATAGCCAAACTCCGGCGGTTGTGCACTATAGGTCTCTTCAAAGTAGTCATAAAAAAAGCATTTTTCATCATGATACATATGATACGGGGTCCATTCCGCATAATCCTCACCCCTCCGATGACCAATAACACTGTAAGGGCCCCAGTGTATCATTATTCCGAATTTGGCATCATTAAACCATTTTGGAACAGGCCTTTTCGCCAGGGATTCCCAGGTGTAAATTTCCTTAACTTGTTTTGGTTCAGATCCAGGATTTTTTCTTTCAGTACAGCATGAAATAAAGATCATAATTAATATTGTTATGAATAAGTTTTTCATTTTATATACTTTATAAATTAAATTAAACATTTGCAATGGCCAGATTATCCTTCTATAATCTTTTTCAGATGAAATTATTCTGTAGCTGATTTTTCAGCTTCAATTACTCAAATTTCCTTCTATGATGATTTTTCCTTAATTTCATCAAATTTCCGCCCTCTAAGCGACTTCATCGCCAATCCAATTCCCCGATAATTCTAAGCCCCTTTCCTGTATCTCCAGAGTTTACAGGATTATGCTTTATGATAGACTTATCTTTATAATACTCCTTCACAGAAGGGGTGTGTTCTATTGAGATGGAATCGCCAATAATTAAAACCTTGGGGAGCCTTTAACTTCCGGAGGAAAGAAATATTTAGAGAACAAATAATATTATTTTTGAATACTTTCTTTTAATGACAATCACTTTATTCATAATTACACAGTAAAATCGTTACTGCATCTTTTTAAATCCCTCGTATTTAATCTTCCATTTCCCATTACCTGGAAAACCAGGTGCATTCACATTTTCAGTGTCATCCCAGCCTTCTGCCATCATGGCAATGGCTGTTAACAAACCCCCATTAGCTGGGAAATAGGGAAAAGGACCTTTCATACTGTATGCAAGCCCATGCTGGTCAAAGCCGAAATTTTCATGCAGCAGAAGGTCAATGGCCTCATCTGGCCTGTTTAATCTCGCAGCGGTCATAGCCAACATGGGAAAATCCCACCCCCAAACCTTTTCGAAGTTCCATACAGACATTATCTTATCAAAGGTATTATCGAGTATTTCCAGGTCAATACCATCGCCTGGTAACATACCATAAGTGCCTATAAGTGCAGGATGCTCATAATTGTATTTTGTCCACATATCCTGAACTCCTTCATGCAGAACGTATAAGTTATTTTCAACAGGAAGAGGTGCAAGGTTTTGAAGAACATCTTCTATTCTATCCGGTGATTCAAGGCCACAGCGATGGTACCAATCTTTAGCTACTCTGAGACCATACCGCCAGTATGCCAGTTCAAAGGATGGATTAAGAGTTGACATATAATCTACATTCTCTGAAACAGGAATTAACGGAGGACCTAAAACATATTGCATTTTGACCGAGTCATAATGTGCTACAGAAACAAGGAAATCAGCAGTGTTAAAAACAACTTCTTTCCATTTCTCCAGGGTACTTTTATCAGGATGCAGTCTATAATCCATTTCAGCAAAATAGATTGGGTGGGGTTGTTGCCAAATCAAAAAGGCGTGACAGGGATGAGGCCATTCAGAGTTATAATATGCGGTACATTTAGGCCACCTTGCTCCATCAAACCCTTCATTCTTTGCTCTTTGTTTTGCTGATTCCAGGAAACGGTTATAGATTTGCAGGCTTTTATCCCATTGCTCCCAGCGGTCCCATAAAGCCCAGTGTACACCATGCCACCAGATCATTTCAAAATGGAATTTGCCATACCAGCTAGTATTCACTAAGCCACTTTCCTGGGGAGGCAATGAACCAGCTTCATTAACTTTCATCAGATATTGGGATAAAACTATTCTCCGTTCCAGTTCCGTCCATCTGGGATCAATGCTTTCTGAAAGGTCGATTGCCGCACCTGTATTCCAGAATTCAGCCCATCCGCTCCTACTTGCTTCCAAGCAATCTTCCACACTCAATAAGTCTTCTGTAATTTCTTCTGGTGAGAATTCACATACAAACTGCATCGACTTGCTCCTGGGAATTAACTCAAATTTATGAGGATTCTTATTATCGCTTTTAAAACCAGATTTTGTAAACCATTTTAGAGATACATGATAATCATCATCATCCAGGATTCTGTAAAAATCAACTGCATTATCAATTCTATTGATTTGCGTTTGATGTGATGAAGGCTGATCCCATATACCAACATAATCTCCTCCCCTGATGGCTGAAGCATAGGGGAACTCTATCTCTACAGACAATCGACCTTTATCAACAAGTTCCGATTCAACACTTACAGCAACTAAATCCCTGGTTGGATGACATGTTGTTTTTACATTAACCCGTATTCCCTCTATCTCAAAATAACTAGAAATAATCCCGGTCCATAAATCAATTTCCTGACGGCAATTCTGCAGATCATGTGAAGAGACTTCATTTCCATCAGTTTTTGTTAATGAAAAGGCAATTCTTCCAAGATTCATTCTATGAGGATTCCCTGAAAGCCAATCAGATAAAGCTCTTTGCTCATCATTTTCATTATTAACCAGTGGATACTTAACCGACGTGCCGTAGGTATCCACCATTTTCCCCTTGAAATTTACCACCTTTGCACCCCTTGGCAAAGGATCACTATGCCATCCCCAATGAGACAATGTGTTAAATGGCACATATGTTTGTAAACCAGTAATATCAACGGAAAAAGCAAACTCTCCATTACCTACCTGAGCAGGACTCTTAAGATCAAGTTTATGTGAAATAACATTATGTCTTTCTACAACACTCCTACGGTCAATTGATTTTTGAAAATCAGATGAACATGACAAGAGAAGAAGTAATACGATAAAAACAAATTGTTTTTGAATAAATTCTGAAAACCTTCTTTTATTAATCACCTTATAAACAATTCAAGTATTTAACCTGACCTATTCATAAAAAAATGGCGATGCATTAATAAACAATAACTGTTTCTTATTATTTTAGCTTCCTTTTAGTGGAGAAATCATTCAAGCCTGTTTTCATTAACTCATCCAGATCCTGATTCAGCTTTTCAGCTATTTCCGGTTTGTCATAGACAAGAATTTGGTTTTTTTGGTGGTGACAATTTTCCATCCATTTCATCAAATTTCCGGCCTCTAAGCGACTTCATCGCTAATAATACACACAAAAAACACGTCCGGTCAACAAGAAACCCACAGAAAAGAGAGAACATCAGAAAATCAGCGTAATGGAGGCTCAGAGAGAACAGAGATCTCCCTTGAGCCTGAATTAGAAGGATTAGTGTATCCAATGTATTTGACTTTTCCTCAGCTGCTATAGAGAGCTGGGCTTGAGGAGGCGAGGCGCGCTCCGGGTGACGTGGGAGGTAAATCCTGCTCACGGAAGGGATCATAATTCAAGAAATGTGATGGGGGGGAGGTAAGAGGATGCAGCTAAGCTGAAATTGAGAATGATTGGTACTCTGATATTTTTATTTAGTTATACCAGATATAAAATCATTTCTTAGAAAAAATATTCATTGCCGCAAAAAAAAGGATAGCTGCCAGTCGTGCCGTCCGATTATCCGTATCAAAACGAGGTGAGACTTCAGCAATATCCATACCCAGTACTTTTCCACTGAGCAGTATATGTTTAACCAGGGTTATCACAATTTCCGGATGGAGACCAAAAGGCTGGGGAGCGCTGACCCCGGGGGCATAAGCTGCTGATAATACATCAGAGCAAATAGTCAGATATATATAATCATGCTTATAGATAAAGGTATCGACTGTTTCCTGATTTTTAGAAAGTGTATCCATGGTGAGATCCTTAGCCATTATATACCCCACATTCAATTCCTCTGCTTTTTTAAACAGACTCAAGGTATTGCCGTACTGCTGTATTCCTATACACAAATAGGAAAAAGGCTCATTCTTTTCTCTGCATAAATCCGCTATCTGCAGGAAACCAGTGCCAGAGTTGCTTCCGGTAGTATGATAGGGTCTGAGATCAAAATGAGCGTCAAAATTAATAATACCAATTTTTTTTTGATTCTCCGGGTCTTGTCGTTTTTTTTCATTTAAAAGTCCTTGGAAATGTCCGACAACCAGATCATGCCCTCCTCCTATAAGCAAAGGGAAAAGATGTAATGAATGAAGAGTATCCACGAACCTTGCTAGAGTAGCATGAGACTGGGGCAGATTCTGTTCGGTACATAAAATATTGCCGGCATCATAAAGATGTATACTCTCATCAAAATAACAGGGTAAATTTGCCATCTCACGGCGAATACTGTCTGGTCCGAGGGCTGCTCCTGTGCGCCCTTTATTCTTTTTGACTCCTGCATCACAGCTGTAACCCAGGAAACAGTATCCGCTTGATACATTATCGATTGTCTTATCATTAAGATTCAAAAACTCAATCACCTGGTGCCAGCGATAGGCATCCCGGTTATCAGCATCATCAACCCGTCCCTGCCAAAGAGAAGGTTGCGGGGGCTTATAAGATTTATTCTTTTTCATCATCCTTCCTCCTCCTCAAGATCTTTCTATTATAAAACAGAAAATACAAATCAATAAATCAAAAATGAGTAAACCACTCCCAATTTATTGACTGGTAATACCTTTCCTCTATATCCTATTAGAGGAAATTATCTTATAGGAGGTGTGAGAATGGAATCTCATTCTTTAATACAAACTAAAAAGTGCTGTGTTTGGATCGTGTCTTTTTTCATCCTATTCATGGTCTTGCCTTTATCCGTACGAGCTCAGGATGCTTCAAATCCTGCTGAAGAGACTCTCAAAGCTCTTCAGAGAGAGTTCGAGAGCCTCTCTCATCAGCTGATAGTCCTTCAAAAGGCCATTGATGATGTTCTCTGGTTTCATAAAGTCGGGGATTTGGCTTTTGTGGATAAGGTCCGGATCGTGGGGCCGCCCCGGTGGAAAGAGAAAAATCCCACAGCTCAGGGAGCCGGGAATCCGGTTAAGTTTTATTCGTATGTTTTTATTCCCAGGGATATCAACCGCAGCCAAAAATATCCCCTTCTTGTTTTTCCTCATGGAGGGGTTCACAGCAATTTCACCACCTATTACACTCATATCATCCGTGAGTTGATGACTCAGGGATATGTGGTGGCGGCTGCTGATTATCGGGGAAGCACTGGGTACGGCCGCGGCATGTATGAGATGATCGATTACGGGGGTCTTGAAAAGGAAGATGTTTTTGCCAGCCGGAATTATATGCTGGAGAATTACGACTTTGTGGATAAGAGCAGAGTGGGCATATTGGGCTGGTCTCACGGGGGATTGATCGCGCTGATGAATATATTTGATCATCCTGAAAGCTATAAAGTGGCTTTTGCCGGAGTGCCTGTGAGTGACCTGATTGCCCGGATGGGCTATAAGACCCAGGGATATCGGGACCTTTATTCTGCGGACTACCATATTGGAAAAACAGCCTATGAGGATGTCAATGAGTACCGGCGGCGGTCTCCGGCATGGAATGCTCATAAGCTTCAGACTCCTCTTCTTATTCATACCAACACCAATGACGCGGATGTGAATGTGTTGGAAGTGGAGCACTTGATCAAGTCTCTAAAAGCCGAAGGCAAAGACTTCGAGTATGAGATTTTTAAAGATATTCCAGGTGGGCACTCTTTTGACCGCTTGGATACCCGAACAGCCCGGGAGATTCGCTTGAAAATCTACAAATTTTTAGCTTCTTACCTCAATCCTCCTCATCCTTTCCAGAACCTGGAGGATCTGACCGAGGCAGGATACAGATAAAGGCTATATTTTTTCCAGGGTAGCGATGGGTTCCTCAATAGGGGGATGAGTATCGTCCTAAGTTAGAACACATAACTCGGGTCATGGAATCGGGGTTCGAATCCCTGCTTCCCAGCCACTCTTTTGAGTGCGATTTCCCCTGGAAATTATAATAAATCAGAACTTGTACTTCTTTATTTGTTTTTTTGCTTTTTTGATAAATTTTCCGAACTCACGGTCTTTCTGCCTTTTTTCGATTCGAGTCATGGTGTTAAATTCGTTTTCTTTTTCCAGTTTTAAATAATTTTCATACTTACTTTCATCCAAATCACCGGACTTAATGGCTTCTAGCACAGCACAACCCGGTTCATGTGTGTGCGTACAGTCCGAGAATTTACAATTTTTAGATAATTCCTGAATTTCGGAAAAAACACTTTTTATCCCTGTCTTTGAATCGAGCACTCCGATTTCACGCATTCCAGGATTGTCTATCAGCAAACCTCCGTTATTTAGCATAAAAACTTGTCTGTGTGTGGTGATGTGTCTGCCCCGGTTCGTATGGGAGCTTATTTTCCCGGTTTTGATTAAGTTCTCTCCTATAAGTCTATTTATGATAGAAGATTTTCCCACCCCAGAAGAGCCTAAGAAACAATAGGTAAGTCCTCTTTTAATATCTTTGTTTAGATCAGCAATTCCATTACCCGTAACAGTGCTTGTGGTATAAATATTTATATCTTTGAATCTGTCTCGGAGTTCGTATATTATGTATTCCAACTCCGATTCCTCTATCAAATCAATTTTATTCAAAACCACTGCCGGTTTTATTCTGCCAGATTCAGCTAATGAGAAATATCTTTCAAACCTGTTTAAGCTGTAATCTCTATCAGGCGATTGGACAATAAAAGCCACGTCGATATTTGAGGCAATTATCTGCACATCTGTTTTTCCTGCAGATTTTCTTTTCAGCACTGTCCTTCTCGGAAGTATCTCATGGATAACAGCCTGCTCTTTATCAACAGGTTTTATGAGAATCCAATCGCCAACTGCCGGATAATCTTCTCTGGATGAAGCTGTGAACATCATCTTTCCGGTTATTTTTGCAGAATATTTGGATAATTCACTTCTTAGAATATACGATTCTCTATGCTCGGCTATAATCCGGGCCGAGATTAGATTTTTGTCCGTTACAGCAATTCTTTTGTTCTTAAAAAATTCGCTGTAACCCATATCTTCCAGTTTGATTTTTTGATTGTCTATGTTCATTTGAAGTTCATTTTTTTTTGATTATACTTTATTATCATAATTAAAGGATATTTTACATGTTTGCCTTATTTGATTCAAAAACTATCAACTTTCAAATTCAGACGAATGAGCAGAATGTCTTTCTAAAGCTCAACCTTATAGACAGTGAGAAATTTTTAAGTAGCTTTGACTGTTTCGTCTTAGCAACCACAGAAAGAGATATCACCGCAATAATGCCCGGAGTGATATCTTTTTCTGTAGTTGCCTTTAGATATTTTTATAAGTGCTTCTTTGACGCAGACACAGAGTGCAGAGAGAAGCGAACGGTTGAGGCGGCGTTTGGCATGACAAGAGGGACAGAAGCCCCTGGTCTTGCAAGAAAACATAACAAGTCTTTCCGTCACGCAATCAGGACATCTGATCCGCGCAAATCCACACTTTGGATTGCCTCAGTCAAAGTACTTGTCCACCACTTCCTGAATAATAGGTCT
>Ga0180434_10000429_pt1 | contig 61869 bp, 51 predicted proteins | sample SS_ome_7_FD_132453 | JGI IMG/M metagenome (GOLD analysis project Ga0180434, IMG submission 132453) | Hypersaline lake sediment archaeal communities from the Salton Sea, California, USA - SS_1_D_2 metaG | ecosystem: Environmental > Aquatic > Non-marine Saline and Alkaline > Hypersaline >...
CTCACCACCATGGACATCGCCTTCCTGACTCTGTTCACGATAAACATGCTAGTGGAGGAGTGCTGGAGAAGGGGCATATTGCTTTTGGGCATAACCAAGGACACCGCTGCAAGGGACTTCAAGCGGCATGTTCTGCCGCTACTCTCCAACTGCGGGTTGCTGCAAACCGAGATATCAACCGAGACCTTCGAGGAAATCCCGAACACCGACAGGATGTTCCTTCAGGCAACCTCGATGATGAACCACGGTAAACTCCGGGTGCCCTGGGCGCTTGCCGAATACGACACGGCTATGAGGACCCTCGTTCACTCCCCCGGATCCGGGATGAATGCCGTTAGGGGCGCCATCAAGAACCGCATAATACCGGAACGTCTGATGGCCAAATCCTACATTCAGCTCGCGCAGGCGGAAGAGGATCCCAGGCTCCGCAGCAATGTCCTGCTCATGGATCGCCTGGTCTACCCCTGCCTTGACGCCGGTCCCGAACAGCTGATGGACTTTCAGAACACCTACGGGGGGGCGGTGGAGCCCGTCAGCATCATTCTCAGGAAGGATGCTTCCTCACCCGGACCGATGCAGAACCTCATCCTCACAATGCTGATTGCGATGGGGGACTCGAACATCCCCGAGCTCTTTGGGTACAACAGGCCACTATTCATCGCCGACAAGATAGCTAAATGGAACAACGAGTGTTTCCAGAGGATGGTGGAGACCACCTCGACCTGGATCCAGGCGAACCCACGGGTCAGGGACTTCATATTCTACATGTCAAGTTTCAGGGAAAGGAGGTCAACGATTGAGTTCGCGAGAAGGAAAGGAAGCTGACGAATACTTCACGGATTTCGAGGGCAGGCTCAGGGCCCGGCTCGGGAGGGTGGTGCCCACCCGGTCTCCCCAGCAGGCCGAGGGCAGGTTCTCCGGCATCTCGGCCAGGTACCAGTGCATCGTGAAGATAGAGTACCAGAGGGAGATAATGCGTCTCCTGGAGGAGGGAATGCTCCTGGCGGTGAGGAACTTCAGGTCCTCCCCGGGGCTGGATCGGTACACACTCCTCGAGATCAGCAAGATCCTGCCCGAGCACTACGGGCTGAGGGGCCTTTCAGACCAGAGCTACTACCCGATGCAGTTCGAGATAATAGAGCAGGCGGTCCCGGACTGGTCATCCAACGATCGCTCGACGATGATGGTCCACGCGAACTCTATCCCGATTAACCACGACCTAATCCTGGGTTCCGGTGGCCCCGAGTTCGCCAAGGGGTTCTCGTTTCCCGTCCCTGGGGAGGAGGCGCTGGTCCTCGGCCCGACGATGATCGACAGGATGTACAACCAGGTCGTCCTGGAGAAGATGGGCTGGGAGCCATCCGGGACGGGGCCCCTCACCAACCCTCGACTGGGGACCATCAACATGTTCACGTCCAGGCAGGAGGAACTGACCCCGATATACCTGGACTTCGAGGCCCTGGTCAGGTACCACACCGGGGTCTTCGCCTTCACCGGCGGAGGAAAATCAAACCTCCTCTCCAACACACTTCGACGGGTGCTGCGCCACCTGGATGACTCCAGGATAATAATCTTCGACATCTCCTCCGAGTACCCATTCCTGCTGGCAGACGTACTCGGTGACGAGGATATCGACTCCCTCCTGATCATGGAGGCCGACGTGGACGATGCCGGTAAGCTCTTCAACTCCGTAGTAAAGCCCAAGGTATTCGAGGAGGAGGAGCGGGCCCTTCCCCTGTTCCAGAAGATCATGGATCTGGGCCGGGTCGGGTTCTACTCTGAGCCACCCCAGTTCGAGATGCCAACATACGGCGGGATTCTCCGGGAGCTCTCAAGCATGGGCGGGAGCATCGAGTCCCCCTCGGGTCAGGCAGCCCAGGAGATACGGCTCAGGGTCATGTCCAGGATGAGGGAATCCGGGTCACCGGAGTACGATGTTCCCGATGACGTGTCGGCCACCTCGATCGGGCAGGAGGCCGAGGGAGTCCTGGAGGAGAGGTCACTGCGGAGGGGCTCCACCCTCCACAACTGGGCAGCGGCGATGAAGAGGCTTCCCGATATGGTCCGGCTCGGCGAGGAGAACGCATGGACCCCCCGGAAAAACGAGTACGACCTGAAGGGCATATGCGACGCCCTGGATGGTGACACCAGGCTCATCTGCCTCTCCATTTCCGATCCGGATATGATAAAGAACCTCGCCATACAGATAACCTCCGAGATGCTCAGGCGGCGAAAGTCGCAGTTCAAGGTGAAACCCTACACGATGTTCGTCTTCGACGAGGCCCAGGAGTTCATTCCGCACCAGAGCACCCCGGGACTGGAGGGGAACTGTTCAAAGGCGATCGAGCGGCTGCTACGACAGGGACGGAAGTACGGCCTCGGGGTTTGCATATCGACCCAGAGGATAGCCTACCTGAACACCAACGCGCTTCAGCAACTTCACACCTACTTCGTGGGCACGCTGCCCAGGCCCTATGACCGCACCGTGGTCAGCGACGTGTTCGCCATAGACCTTGGGATACTCGAGAAAACCCTGGAGTTCGCTCCCGGCGACTGGCTTGTCTCCTCATATGCTGCCACTGGTATGCGGAACGTACCAATATTCATCCACGCGGATGACGCCGAGGTGGTGCTGCGGGATTCCATGGGCATCGGAGAAGACGGGCCCCGCTAGATGCCGTCCTCCCCCTTCCCAGGCTTTCCCTCGGAAACAAGGCCCCCGAGTACCTGAAGGAGCCCGCCCGCAAGCATCAGCAAGCTCCCCAGGCCCAGACCCCAGCGGAGCTTGACATTACCCAGCTCCTCAATTTCCCCGCTGAAATGACCCAGGACCGGGGAGGTCTGGAGGGTCCCTAACATCACCTCAACGGTATCGGGAACTTTCTCCTCCACCATCTCCGATACAGAGGTCGAGATAATCGAGCCGAGGACCATGATTATGACCAGTATCGGGACCACCGGGACCAGCATCCTGAACACCCCGCTCCTGATGAGCCTGCCCCTGAGCTCACCGGTGTTCTTGGCCTTGATAACATCCAGGACTAGGAAAACGAACCCGGAGACCATCACCAGGCCGATTGGCACCTTGATAGCATACAGGGAAACGAGGCCCCTGTTGCTCTGGGGATCGTTCACCTGCAGCCCCCTTACCCCGTCCATCTTCAGTACCGTGACCTCACCATCCGTCCTGTAATCCCCCTCGGGAACGTTCAGGGTCAGGTAGTACCAGGGCTGCCAGATGGCGAATATTGCCACCATGGCACCAATGATGGCGATAACGGAACCGAATCCCACCCCGCCGAATACCTTCCTGTTCCACACGGAACGACCAAGTCCGAAAAGCGTCCAGGCCCCCCTGAGAACGAGGTAGATCACGAACAGCACGGCGAAGTTTGCGACTAGCCAGCTCAACCAGAGCCAGCCCGTATTGAGGTTGTTGAGCTCGATCTCCCAACCCACGGGGCTCTCCCACTTCATGGCGTTGTCCCCGTGGGCAGGTCCAGGAGGTCCCCTCCTCCCCCGGAGGGCGTCCTCGTCCTCGCCCCACTCTCCCCACCTTCCAGCGAACTTTATCCATTCGTCACCCGGGGACTGTGCCTCGAGCTCCCCGATGACGACCAGCTCATAGTCGTCCGGTCCGATGGTCGGACCGCCACCGGATACCTGGTCGCTCTGCACCCCCAGGACGCCCTGGTATGACCGGAAGTAGTTGGCATGGGATCCCCTCGCCACGTAAACGACAGGGTGCCCTTCCCTCTTGAGGACCTCGCTCCAGTCTGCCATCTGGCCCGCGAAATGCTGCGAGTAGGATGCGGAGAGGGGTTTCTCGTCCTCCAGCGTGACCTGTACCATCTCCCAGTCACCCTCGTGGCTGTTCAGGGGGCCGTCATTGAAGGGGTAATAAAACCAGTACTGGACAACAGTGTAGGTGGACTCCATTAGGACATGGGCATAAACTGTGGGCATTAGGTCCTCCCTCTTGGAGACGAAGTCCTGTTCCACCCCCCGGTCATCAATACCCCCGTGTACGTTGTCAAGGAAGTGTTTGCTCCCCGGGTCGGTGAAGGACGCGATCTGTAGCACGGTTGGCTCGGTGTAGAGAATCGCCTCCCCATCACCGACTATCTGTTTCAGCATGGAGTTTTCCAGTGCGTAACTGACGTCAACGGGGAAGTATGCCTCCGTCGGGGCGAACCTTAAGACGGGGGCAAAACCCTTTGCCAGCAGTGTTTCGTTCTCGTCGGGGATCCCGTCTAGGTCAATGTCCTGGGAAAAGCAAAGTGGTGATACCAGGAAGACCATGAAGACGAGGAACGGCCCTGCTTTTTTCACGAATTGGACTTCTCAGGGGCTGTTAAAAATATGCTTACCACGCATCGCGTCCCGATATTACCCTGGCCCGTTGCCCAGATCGGGCACCTCCATAAGTTCCCCGCCCCTCTTTGCGGACTCGTGGGCGATTATTCCTGGTATAGCGTACCTCGCCGCATCCCAGACGCTGTTTGTTGGTGTGTTGCCCCTGCAGCATGCCATGACGAAGTCGTCGACAAGGAACTGGTGGGAACCGCAGTGGCCGTTTGGCAGGCCGATGAACTCTCTCGGGAGCCTCTGAACGGGATGGATGGAGCTGACGCCGAGGTATGTCCCGTCCCCCCTCCCCGAGGCAATTCCCTCGCAGGCCAGGACCTCGTCGAGCCTGGTGCTCTCCCCGGCGTCCTTCGTCAACCATATCGACCCCGATGAGCTCGACTCGAAGCTCGCACGGGTTCCGTATAGAGACATCCTCACCGCTCCCGGGTGCCCGACCCGTCGAAACTCGTTTATCCGGCAGCTGCTCCCGTCGGACATTCGGAAAAGGGCGGTCTCGTTACTGAAGGTATTCCCGTAGACGTTGGTTTCGGCCCTGAAAATACCGTCATCGCTGGAGTCGCGGAAGCCCTGGCAGGAGACCCCGGTCATGTGGGCACCCGTGACCGATATGATCTGGCTCGTCGAGTGTGTCGGGTAGTACATCGGAGGAAATCCAGCAGTTTCCAGCCACCGGTCCCCGCCACGTCGCCTTGCGACCTCGTAAAGGCCATGGTCGTAGTCGTGGTAGTACTCGGCCTCGGAGAACACCACATCCCCGAAGTCCCCGCTGGAGAACCTCTCCCGACAGTACAGAACACCCGGGTAGTAGTAGCTGGTCTCTCCGAGCATGTAAACCTTCCCGGTCTCCTCAACTGTTCGGACCAGCTCCTCGATCTCATCCACCCCTATCCCAGTGGGAACCGCGGAATACACGTGCTTGCCCGCCCTGAGCGCCTGAATTGCCTGTGGGGCGTGCAGCCACTGCTGAGTGATTATCACCACCGCGTCCACGTCGGTTCTGCAGAGCTCATCGAGGGATGGAGAGGTCTCCTCTATTCCATGGGTCACCGATGCCCTGCTCAGCCTACCGGGTTCCAGGTCACACAGGACCACGGAGTCGACCATCGGATGTGCCTTGAAAAGGGGAATGAAGGACTGGGCGAATGAACCAGTGCCCACCATCCCGACCCTGATGCTCATTCAATCTCCCAGTGGTTCGTTCACTGTTCCTCGAGTATATCCCTCAGCTGTAACGCCGTCTTTTCCACATCGTCGTTCTTCAGTATCATTATGGGGGTGCCTATGTCCATGGCAATCGATATCGCGGCGGCACGGTCGAAGTCCGAGTGCTCCTGGATGTCCTTGAGGGACTCATCAACATTTTTCCTGTCCTTGCCCACCATCCTCCTCTTGAGGATCTCGTAGGCATCCGCCTCCAGGAGGATTATCCTCCTCGGCTCGAGAACATCCATCACCCTTTTCGGCATGCCGGCTATGAATCCAGAGGGGGTTCGCACGGTGAGGTGCATGTCCAGAATCACCCTCCCCTTCAGATTCTTTACCCTTTCCGTTGCCCTGACCTGGAGCTCGGACAGGCATTCAGGGCGGAGGAGGGTGACCTCCTCCCCCTCCTTCACGAAGCCGCCGTCCAGGGCGAGCTTTAGTATCTGCTCCCCGAAGTTTACCACGGTGAGGTCCTCCATTCCCTCTGCCGCCTTCTGGATGACCGTGGACTTTCCAACGCCTGATTGGCCGCATACGACGTATAGCTTTTCCATGTAAACGCCTTGGGTTAGACTCGGGACAGGGGTTATAATATTTCTTTTAATAAAGGGATCGGAACTCGCGAACTGCTCAGGACCGGGTTTTAAACTCCGCCCGTCTTAATCCCGGGTTTCTCATTTTGCCCACCATTAATCGTCTCGGGGACGAATTTCAGGAAGAAGGGCAGCAGGACGAAGAATGATAAGAAGTAGAATATGTAGTAGGGCGTCCTGGGGGTGAAGTTATCGAAAAGCCAGCCCCCGATAATCGGGGCAAAGCTGGCTGGCACCAGCCGCACGAAGTTAAGGGTTCCATACCACCTTCCCCTCATCCTAGTGGGAACGTACTCCATGGCCAGGGCGCTACCCGCGCCACTGGAGAGGGCTGCCATCGAGGTCAGGGCGTAGAACGGGATCAGCATGCTCTGGTTTCCCGCCACCAGGAAGAACAGCCACCCCGCTCCGCTGAAAAGGGAGGCTATCATTATCGGCCTCTTTCGCCCCACACGATCGGACCAGACCGCCCCGAGGTTCATCATCAGATAGGAAATAATCGATGACAGGGAGGTCATCAGGCCGATAAATACCGGGGATGCCCCGATAACCTCGTATATCACGATTACCTGGAATGGTCCCACGAGGCCGGAGGTAAAGGCTCCCATGACAGCATAGGCGAAGTAGATCCTGACCCTCCTGATCGCCAGAAGTTCCCTCAGGTCTCCGGATATCTCTTGGAAGAAATAGCGTCCCCTCGAGAAACCCTTCCTCTCCTCCAGAGTCTCGTGTGTCCTGAGGGTGAAGTAGGTGAATAAAACCACGACTCGGGCGAGGCTCAGGAGAAAGTAGATGCGGAGGGCTCCCGCGTCCTGGACCCCGCCCAGCTTCGTGACCAGGGCGGCACCCACTGGCGGCAGCAGGATAACTGGAAGCGCACCCAGTGTGGATAGCAGGGTGGTACCCTTGGCCCTGTCATTCCCGTCGATGGATTCCGCCAGAAACGCGTTGCTCGCGCTGCCCGCGAAGCCTCCAACGGATACCACCACCCCCGCGACGAGGAGCCAGCTCCAGTCCTGCGCATAGTAGGAAATTATGTAGGTACCCGCCTCGAAGATCCAGCCCCCCGCCAGGAGCAGCCTTCTCCCGTACCGGTCCGTGAGGAAACCACCGAGAAGCTGCGGCACCCAGGCTACCATCGATGTCACGGCGGCAATCAGACCTATCTGGGCGGCCGTTGCACCCAGGGCTCGCGGGTACATCCCGATGTACGCCCCGAACAACCCAGAGTAGACCCCGGACAGAGCGTAGACGAGGATCCAGAACCTGTAGTTCCCCGGCTGGCGCTGTATGACCCCCCGGGCTGATCTCAGATAGCCCCTTATTTCCCAGGGTGCCAGCATCCTGAGCCATCTGGGTCGGAGAGCCCTCGCCAAGGTCTGATCAGCGCGGCGGCGCCCGCAGGGTAGAAAAATGTGCCATTACGAATATCAGTGGCTGTACCTGGCCTCGACTTCCTTCAGGTAGGCCAGGCCCTCCGTTACCAGGGTGTCCGAATCAGGTGCCAGTGACCGCCATATCCTGGTTGCCCCCTTCATGGCTTCGGAGACCTGAATGAATGACTCCAGACCGACGATGCCCCTGTATTTAATTTCGGCCAGCCCCCTGTAGATCTCATCCCAGTTTACGACTCCCCTCCCCGGGATCCCACGGTGGCTCTCGCTCAAGTGGTAGTGGCAGAGGTGCTCCCCAGCCATTACCGTCGGCGCGAAGAAATCGTCCTCCTCGATGTTCATGTGGTAGGCATCAAGGTGTATCCCCACGTTCTCCTCATCGATCATCTCCCTCAACCTGAGGGCCTGCTCGCAGGTGTTGACCAGGAAGGTCTCGTACCTGTTAACCGGCTCAAGGCCCACCATAATCCCCCTGTCCCCGGCGTAGACAGCGACATCCCTGAGTGCCTCGGCTGACCTTGACCAGTGGGCATCGGACGGCGTTTCCTCCGGGAAGAACCCCAGGGCGGAGTAGATCACCCCGGTCAGGATCTCCGAACCCATCCCCGCGGTTGCATCAACGCAACCCCTCAAAAACTCCACTCCCGCCTTCCTTATCCTGGGATCGGGACTGGTGATGTCCGTCTTGTCATCCAGGACCACCGAGCAGCAGACGCCGAGTCCAACCGACCCGAGACGCTCCCGGATAGCCACGGGATCCACCTTCTCAAGCTCCATCAGGGGTATCTCGATCAGTTCGAACCCGAGTTCACTGACGTGATCGATGATGTCAAGGGTTCTGTTCGACCATGAATCCGTCCAGGAATACGCATGTACTGCATAGCTCAGACTCATGAAAATCCAGATTGTGCGTACCCAATAAAGATTTCTCTGGTGGCATTGCAAACGGTAATGAGCATAATTGTACGATGGAATATCGCCACTTTGGACCTTCAGGTTTCCCCGCGGCATCGGTACCCATTACTCACCTGCCTGTAGCAGGGTAAATGGAGAGGTCCTGATTGCCGGGTCCGGACAGCCCATTGATGCGGGGGTGAAATCGGGGCTTTTCGTCATTGACAGCCTGGGTCATCTCGTCCAACGGACCACAGTGGAGGGCCCTCTCTCCCCCTTCGTTGCATTCCTCGGTAAATACGAGGAGAGGCGGCTCCTGGCCCACTGGTCTGGCGGGGGACCGGGTGCCCGGGTCAACGTTCTGAGTGCCAGAGACCTCAAGCCCGTCTGGGTCAGGGATGGCTTTCCGTGGACCGGCAACGGGGACTTCATTGATTGCGATATCGACGGAGATGGCCGGGAGGAGCTCCTCTTCTCCGTTGGCGGTCGAGACCACCACGTCGTGTGTGCTGACCTGAAGACCGGCGATGAGATCTGGCGGTACGGTGATCGCGTGACCATCTGCTGGGGTCGGCTAGCAGTCGCCGACATAGACCTGGATGGTTACCCCGAGGTGGTATTCGGAACCGAGTATGGAAATCCCGATGGCACCTCCTCGCTCGTCGTGCTCTCATCCAACGGGGATCTCAAGTGGCGTGACGATTCTATACGCGGAGATGCCGGTTCAACCCCCACGATGCTTGCGGACGTTAACGGCGATGGCCTCCTGGAGATCCTGAAGGTGGAAATCGACCTCTGCGGGAAAGATGGCCACACAAGCAGCGTGTTGTGCCTTGATTCTCTTGGAGAGCGAATTTATTCAACTCCCTTCGGGGGCTCCAGCATCGCCATCGCCGACGTTGACGGGGATGGATCTCTGGAGGGAGTTGGACTGACAAGTGGCCGTGACGGCGGTAACCACGGGTTGAGCGAGATAGTCTGCCTCGACCTGTCCACCGGTAAGAGGAAATGGACCAGGACCGTCCCCCGGGTTTACCTCTCGGGTGATCCCGTTATAGCAAGTATGAGTGATGACGAGGGCCTGGATATACTGGTCACCACGGGAATGCCATCTGGCTACGGAAGAATTCCAGGTCAGGACCCATGGGGATCCGGATACGTATTCTCACCCACCGGGAAAATCGTCTGGCACCAGGAGTTCCCCGACTGGGCCGGAGATCCCCTGGCCTGCGATATCGATTCGGATGGCTATCTTGAGTTCATCATCCCCTCGTACGAGGGGAGGATATGCGCCTGGAAAACGCGGGCTCCCTGTTCCTGCGACGAGTTTCCCGTGGCAAATGGCGGCCCAGCCAGGACCGGCCGGGCGGGTGGATAGCTACCTCCGGATCACCTTCGGGAAATACAGCCAGACGTGTCCCAGATCGTCGTTCTCCCCGAAGACTATCTCCCCATCGCGGCCAACGGTTGCTGCACCGAACTGGTACCCGTACCTCCTCCTCTCGAAGAGCGAAACGGCGATTCCGAGGTCAGCCACCTTACCGACTGCGGGGTCGTAGGTGAAGAGCCTGGATACTCCGTTCCCGCAGGACCCGAAAAGCCGGCCATCGAACGTCACCGCCATCGCCCCTATCGGGGCCAGATCGGTTCTCCCGAGTTCCTCACTGAAGCCATTCTCCTCGTCGAATGAGAACAGCCTCCCGGAGGAGTCAGCCACGTACTGGAGCCCGGACACCGGGTTTTTAGCCCAGATCGAGACCCCGTTCTCCCAGCCTCCCCCAGGTAGTTCGCACCAGTTCTCATCCAGCCCTTCCTTTTCATCGAAACGCCAGAGCGTAAGGCCGTCTCCCGAACCGAACAGGCCCCCATTTGAACCCAGCCCTATCCTGCCCCTGCCCTGGATCTCCCCCACTCCCTCGACGCCTCCCTCGGCCACCCGGGCGAGGTGCAGACCCGTCTCGGTTGAGCAGAGGATGGTTTTGCCGGAGGGAACCGTTTTTGCATCTACGATCAACTCCCCGGGAGCCGGGGTACCAATTTCATCGAAGTGAATCCTTGAGAACCCCCATTCCTGCAGCAGGTCAAAGGGAAGGGGCTGGTAGTTTCTCGAGACCAGCCTTCCGCCTCCCTTTCCATTCACCGCCGCCACCACCTTGCCATCGGCGCAGCAGATCGCCGGGCAGTTACCTGAATCGGGGAAGGAGCCCAGGTCGAAAACCATGCCCGTGACCCCGTGGAACATCCCCACGAAGACGTGAGCGGCCCGTCCGCTGGTTCCGCCGTATATGCTCCCGTCCTCCGCGGAATCAAGGGCCGTTATGTGGCCCTCGTCACTGGGAATCGGGGCAGTGGTTCCGGGAAAGTGGGTCGGGATGGCAACCATGGTTCCCTCCATCACGAATACCCCGTGTACTATCTCGTCGACCTTTGCCTTCGTGTCAGGGCGGCTCTTGTCCCATTTCTTCCTCTTGGTCATCCTATCACCCCCACGTCCTTATCGGCAGGTGGGCGTTCTCCACCTTCCTGTCCTCTGGCATGAACATCTTGAACAGGCCTACCGGGCTCTTGCCGATGTGTCCGAAGAAGATGTCCCCGTTGTGATCGACGGCACCGCGGGATACGTACTGGGCGTGGGTACCCGGCCTGTCCAGTACCGTTACCTCCTCCCTCTCGAGTGTGTCGGGGTCCATCCTCCAGACGACCCCCTCCCAGTCCATCGGATCATCCTGGTACACGTCCTCCTTCCACCTCGAGGCCACGTAGTAGAGCATCCCGTCGGCCGCAAAGACGAGACCCCCGCAGTGATCCTTCCCGGTATTCATCGGGATTGAGTGATCCCTCTCCTGGGTTGCCGGTCCCAGGTCCTCGACCCTTCCCCAGTCACCCTCGTCGAAAAATATGCGCATTAGCCATGGATTTGCGATCCACGTTACGGCGTATATACAGTCAGTGTGGGGCTGCCTCACCGCATCGTAGAAGACGCTGTGCCAACCAGTCTGGTAGGCCGGGTTGTGTGGAAGCACGAAGGGTGAGGTCCTTATCCTGCCCTCCTCGGGGTCGTACCTGACCAGGTGCCCGTAGTCATCGGTGGTCCACACCCTGTGGCTATTATCGGTCACGATGGCCTGGGCGTTCACGGAACCGATCCTGCCAACGTCCTCCCTCTTTCGACTGTCTATGTCGTAGACTATCAGGTGATCCCTCGGGTAGCTGATCGCGTATAGCTTGCCGTACTCCTCGTCGAGTGCCAGACACCTGCAGCCCTCCTTAGGTATGAGGGTGTCCCACCAGACGACCTCGTCCCTCCTCGTGTCGAAGGCGATCAGGGCGCTTCCCCGGAAGCACCGTTCCTCGTTATGCCAGAAACCCCATGGCGAGTAGGCCGGGAGGTCAATCGGTGGACCGGAGAGGTGGCTGGCCATGTACATTATCCCGTCCCCCATCGAGGGGGCGAAGCTGTAGTGAATCTTGCACTGTGTAGCCCGGCCCGAGTCACGGGGGTCATCAACCATCTCATCCATGTCAAAGAGGTAGTCGATCCTGTCCCTCTCCTCGTCGTAACGGACTACCTTGACAATTCCCCCTGGAACGGTCTCTGCACAGGACGCGGCGTATATCCTCCCATCCGGTCCCGTTGAGAGGGACCAGCAGGAATCGCTATCCCGGTGATCATCAAATTCGTACCACTTAGTCTCATAACTCATTACAATCAACCTCTCCTCTCAAATCACTGGAAACCGAGTCCGCACCGCACGAATTCCCATGCTGATAAATGATCATGTGGTCCCGGGGATCGATTTCCCGCCATCACCGGCCCGATGCCCCCATCCTCGTCACCCGGACCTCCCGGTACAGCCTCCGCCTTACCATCAGGCTCCAGAGCACGAAACCGGCCACCAGGGATGTGCCCAGCATAACCGCCCACTCGATAAGGTACACCCAGAAAAGGGCCTGGTCCTTGAGGCCCATGGCCCTGTCCTGAAGGTCGATGATCATCTCGTCTATCTCGTCTATACGATTCCTGGACGACTCGTATTCCTGCCGGATGTAGAGGTCCTCGGCGTGGAATATCTCCTCCTTCACCTCCTCGAGCTGAAGCTCCACTCCCAGGGTCCTAGCACCGAACTTCTCGACGAAGCTAAGGGTGTCCATCACGGACGACATCCGGGACCTGGAGGACCAGAAGCTGATCCTGAGCAGGTGAAGCAGGTTGGCGTCCTGCGGGATATCGTTCTTGGTCGCCAGGTATGCTATGTTCGCGACGTAGTCGATGTAGTACTCCCACCTCATCACGTCGGCACCCGCCCCGGGCGTCCAGTCAGACGAGTGTGCAACCCCCCTGCCCTGGCCGTAATCAGCGAAGGAGAGCGGAGGGTACCTTATCTCGTCAGCAGTCAGGAGCAGGGTTGACTCCTGCTTCAGCGTGACCATGTTGGTGCTGTGGAAGTATGGTATCGAGGACCATGGCAGCGACCTCGTGAAGGGGTGGTCAATGGCGGGTCTTACCTTGAATGACCTCGGGAACATGTTGCCCGGTATCAGGGTTACCGGCAGCACCTCCTCAATGTCGGTCCAGGGTTCACCTCTGGGTGCGCCAAAGCTCTCGAGCCCTCCAATCATTACCAGCCCGAAACCCTCCTGCGTTGTCGACCTAACCATCCAGTCCATGTGCTTCCCCTCCATGAAAAGCCTGTTCGCATCGCTGATGATTATGAGGTCGTAACCATCGATCAGCTCCCCGTAGGTCCTGGGCATGTACAGCCTCACGAACTTCTTCATCGCGTTGTTGTCGAAGGTGCTAACGCCGTGGCCCACGTGGAGCTCGCTGGTTGGGACCGAGATAACGGTGAAGGCGGGATCGGACCTGAACTTCGGAACGGGGGAGGGCCCCCAGCCATCCCCTATGTAGAGAATCCTCACCCTGCCGCTTTCAGGGTCAAGCCTACCACAAAGGCCCCCCTGGAACGAACAGGCCAGGAGGATGGCGAACCCGGCAGCGAGGAATACGGGGAGATCTGCTTTGACGGATGGCACCAAACGGTAGGCCTCCAAATTATTCTGGTACGGCATACTTATCAGCCTTTCCCCAGAGCCAGTGAAGGGTGCTTATTCTGTCGGAAGAGGAGCTTGCTGTTGGGTACGATGGGAAATCAATATCGCTCGTGGAGGATGGTACCGGGCAGAGCTGGGTCTCGTTCCCACCGATTGCCGTTCTCAGGACGGGTGGGGACGACTGCAGGGCCGGCCGCAGGGTAAAAACTCGTCACGCGAAGGTCGAACTCAGGGACGGAAAATTGGTTTCCGAGGTGTCCTGGGATCATCCGGGTGGGAAGCTAAAGATCCCCCTCTCCCTCGACCCCGGGGAAAAAGGGGTGGAGGCGGAGGTCGGTCCCATCGAGGGTCGGCTCCCCGAGGGCTGGCTGGAGGTCGAGTTTCCCAGGGCACTCGGCTGGGCGCCTGCAGGATCGGATGGGTACCTGATTATCCCGGTGGGTCTTGGCGCGATTTGCGATTTCTCCACCGCGAGGTCGCCCAGGATAATCGAGAAGCACGTCTACTCGGGGGGGCAGACTGGAATCACGATGCCCCTATTCGGAACCGTTCAGGGGAACTCGTCCCTGGGATGCATAATCGACACCCCCTTCGACTGCAAGGTCAAGACCGGGATAAACCTGGGGAAGAGGAGGGCCTATTTCCAGACCACGACCTGGGCATTCGATGACAGGACCAACTACGGCCGACGGTCCCACTTCTTCACACGGACAGGTGGCAGCTACCTCTCAATCGCCAAGAGGTACCGTGGAGAGGTGATCGACTCCGGGCGCTTCGTGGGTCTCGGGGAGAAGGCCGAGGGTAACGAGGAGGTCAGGTTAACCGCCGGCTCCGTCCTCGGTCACCGCAAGTTCCAATTCACGGAGCCCGAGGGAGCAGATCCCCTTTCCACGGAGAACGCGTACGGGTTCTTCCGGAACGCCCTCAGATGCGGTTTCGACAGGGTGATCGCCCACGATACCGGTCGAGGGAGCCCTGAGGACATGGCTGGGGCCGCACGTTTCGCTAGGTCTTTATCCCCCGGATTCAGGTTATCCGTCTACGAGAACTACCTGGACATCTTCCGACCGGGAGAGCAGATGATACGCCCGGGAATCAAGATATACCCCGGATGGGACGAATCCCTCATAGCACGCCAGAAAGACGGCTCCCAGCGGAAAAACTGGCGCGTCAGGAGGAAGGGAAAACCGGACCTCTGGACCTACACCGTCTGCACCGGCAGAAGGCTGGAAGTTGCCAGGCCCCAGATGAACGATCTTCTGGATATCCTCGGCAGGGGTTCCATCTACATCGACGTCGAGGGAGCCGTGCCCCTATTCGACTGCTACGATGAAGGGCACCCGGTAAGGAAGGAGGAGGATGCCGCGCTCCGATGCGACCTGCTCCGGGAGGTCAAGGAGAGATTCGGAGTGGTCACCACGGAGTCACTCCCCCAGGATTTCCTGGCACCCTGCGTGGAGGTCGGTTCCTACTTCTCGGTGTTCCCGTACAGTGGATACGGCAACAGCGAGTTCAGGATCATGCCCCCGATGATCCCGGTTCCCCTCCACACCCTTGTCTGGCACGGGTCAATACTCAACCAGACCGGGACTGGGACCAGCTACTACCAGTCCGATCCCCCCCACGCCGCCCTCTTCGGGTGGCTCGCCGACACGATTGACGATAAAGGCCGCAGGATCGCGTACAAGCTGAGGGGAACTGCCTACTCGGAGTTAGTTTCCCACGAGTTCCTGACGGGCCCCAGGGTGATCGTGGGCCCCGATGATGCCTTCCACTGCGACGACGTACAGCTCACCCGCTTCTCAGATGGTACCACCGTCGTCGCCAACTTCGCCAGCCTCCCCTACACGTGGAGGGACAGGAAGATCGGTCCGATGGAATTCCTTATCTACAACGAGAGGCTCTCAATCGACCTGGACTGCCCGGGAAACACAGGGGCGGGAAGCAGGGTGGAGGTCACGGCGAAGGTGAAAAACACCTGGGATAGGGAGATTCCGCCATCCAGTCTGGCGATCCATCCAAGGGGCCTTGCCCACGCGGAAAAACCACTGTTCGAGGCCAAGCTCCCCGGTCTGGAGGCCGGGGCATCGATGGAACGCGTAGTTAACGCCCAGCTGCCAGAGGAGAAAGGTGAATCATGGTTTATCGCATCCGTCTCGGTTCCAGGCGATCAACCGTGGGTGGTCACGGAGATCTGCCGCTGCCTCACGACCTGATGCCCGGCCACGGTGAAAACCAGAATTAGCGCCATTATCCACGATCCCTCCGCGACCTCGAGGGGATAGTAATCATCGTCTCTGGGAATCAGGCTGATGGTCTGGATGAAGTTCGTGTTGATGAGCCAGGTCTCCCCGGACGAATATCCAGGGGACATGCTCATGTCGTAGTAGGGCCTGTCGAACTTGAACTGGATTCCCTGGGGTATGGACCCGGGCACGGCCCCCCTAGGGTTGGATGGGGAGACGAAGCTCGACGTGTATGCGGGGGGAGATATGGACCCGGTTCCCTCCAGAAAGCAGATCCTGTAGGGGTTAACCCCCAGGTGGCAGTCCACGAGGAAGAGTGCGTGGTCTAGGTAGGACTGGTTTCCCGTCAGGTGGTAGGCGAGAAGTACCTCGGCCGACCAGGGATCCATAAGGTACAGGTACCACGTGGGTATGTCGAATGGCCTGTGAACATTATCGGGTGATGTCCACTGGGCCACCTGCTGGTCAGCAATATCCCTGATGTAATCAACGATCCCGTCCATCCAACCGGTTCCGGGGTTCAGCATCGAGTAGTACCCCAGCGCCACGGGGACGAAGGATCCCCTGTAGCTGGCGAAGGGAAGGTCCAGAGCCTCCCCGCAGTACCTCTCCGCAAGGTCCAGGTAGGTCCGGTTTTCGGTGTAACGGTACAGCTGCACGCAGGCGATGGTCATCGCAGCCGCCTCAATCGAGTTACGGGAGCCCTCCGCTAGGAGGGAACCGTAATGGCCGAAGCTCAGCAGTGCACCATCCATGAACTGCGAGGCCAGCTCCGGGTTCAAATCCCGTACCAGCCGGGCCGTCTCAGCCCAGCCAGCCACAGCGAGGAGGCCGTTGTAGTTCGACATCCAGCCGAAGATCTTCCGGTCATCCGGGGTGCCGATTATGTTATCGGTTTCCTCGACCTTCTCTACCTCCTGGTATATGGTGCCATTTTCCAACTGCATTTTCAGGAGGTACTCACACCCCCACGCTGCCTCATCCACGATGTCCGGCAGGCCGTTTTGATCGTCATCGATGGTTTCGTAGAAATCGGGGCGCATCTCACGGGCGAAAAGTATGTTGAACAGCACGTATGTATGGTAGGATGTCCACTTTCCACCCCATATGCCCGCACAGTGCCAGCCCCCCGTTGCATCGATGTGGGTTCCATTTGGCAGGATGCCGTCATCCAGGTGAAGGGCCTTCGGTCGGTACCGGTGGGAGACGCCGCAGCGCATGTAGCGGAGGAACTCGTAGATGAGTTCCCCGCACTCATCGATGAGGACATCGTTGTCGACCTCAAATACAGGGGACGTTGACACGTGTTTACCTATCTCGACCTGGATGGTGAAGTTACCCCTTCTCTGAAGGTCCGTGAAAGATCCCTCCCAGTAGTATGCATCCCAGTCGGCCCTGTCGAACCGCTCCCCCAGTTTTCCCGAGTAGATTGGCTGACCGGCCATGTTTAAAACCGAGAAGGTTCCCCCTCCCTCCAGGGGCTCATTTGACTGCACCATGAAGACCTTTGAGTGCCCCGGGCCATACCCGGACTGGTCGATCAGTAGGTCCAGGTGGATTGGCCTGATCCAGGAGGAATTCTCCCCGCAGTAACCTACGATGCCAGTGGTCCTGTGAGAATACCATTGGTTCGATGCCCTCAGGAACCAGACCACCCCCCCGGACTGGAATATCCCGTTGACCTTCTCCAGCTCCACCTCCCCCACCTTTGTGGTCGTCTCGAACGACCCGTTCGACGGGGTGAAGCGGGATATGCCGGAGCCTGTTCCGACCCAGCAGGAATCGAGCTCACCGTCCCACATCAGTGAATAGATAGCGCCGCTCGGGAGGCTTTCCACGCCATAGCTTGCCCACTCACCGGTTTCCCGGTTGAGGACCCCCAGCCCGTTCGTGGTTCCGGCGAACACGTGTTCCGGGGATGCCTCCACTGTGAAAACCGTGTTCGAAACGAGGCCCTCGTCCCTGGTCCATCTTCTCCATGACCCGGTTCTACGGTCCAGGTGGCTGACGCCTCCCCGGATCGTCCCTATCCACGCCGATTCTTCCTCCAGGTCGATTGACAGGACGTTACCATCCCCGAGGCCATCGTCCACCGTAACCTTCGACCATGAACCCTGGTTGGAGTCGTAGACCGCGATCCCCGACCTGGTCCCGGCCCAGACCTCCTCTCCCATTGCTGCGAGGCAGTTTATCGACGGGTTTGGGAGGTTCGCATGGTCAACCTGAAACCAGTTCCCTTCCTCGAGGTAGAACAGCCCGTCGCTGGAACCAAGCCATGCCCTACCGAGGGCAGCTATGCCGCAGGTGGTCCTGTTTCTCGGGATTCCGGCGCCCTCGACAAGCCTTTCAACGCCGCCCGTGGAGGAATCTACCAGGAATATCCCCTCCCTCTCCGTGGAAAGCCAGAATAGCCCCCCGTCGGGAAAACCGTGCACAAAAGTCTCCCCGACATCGATGGGTACCGGGGATGCGGATGCTATTATCGGCAGGGAAAATGAGAAGATGACCAGAGTAACCAAGGCGATTCGCAATTCTATTGCCTCCCGTTCAGGGTGTAGGGTCCGGATCGGTGCCCTCCTTGGAACATTTATTGGCCATGTGATAAATAATGGTTCGTTGAGGATCCTTCACCCGCCCGAGGTGCTCTACACCGAGGACGTCATGCAAAATCTTCCCTCCAGAACCCGGATGGAAAGGATGATGGAGAGGATCGAGTGCCAGAGCGTAAGGCCGGTTTTGCCCGGTGAGGTAGGAGAGCTCTCGGAACGGATGAGGGAGGAGGAAGCCGGCAAGAGATCGGGCGAGATAGGCCGCACCGGCGACCCGACTATTCTTTTCACGAACTACAGGTGGTCCAAGGACAGCGAGGAGCTCCCCAGGTCAAACTGGCACTTCAACACGCTAAGCGGCCTGAGGTGGCTGGACTTCAGAGACAGGGATAGCATTAGGACACGGAGAAACGTCGTTTGCCAGTCAGGCTACGAGTTCCATAGCGCGTACGGTTGCCTGCACAAGTGTGACTACTGCTTCCTCGGCAACATGCTTATGGTGGCCCTTAACCTCGAGGAGTTGAGGGATAACCTGGACAAAGTCATAGATGCAAACCCCTGGCAATCCCTCTACAAGTTCGACAACCAGACCGATAACCTGTGCTTCGAGCCCGAGTACGGGGCATCCAGGCTCTTCGTCGAGTACTTCGCCGATAAGCCCCACAGGTACCTAATGCTATACACCAAGAGCGATAACATCGACCACCTCCTCGATCTGGAACACCGGGGCAAGACGCTAGTTTGCTGGACCCTCTCCTGCGAGACCGCCGCCAGGGTATACGAGTATGGGGCCCCGCCCACAGCCAGCCGCATAGAGGCGGCCAGAAAGTGTCAGGAATCCGGGTACACGGTCAGGTTCCGTTTTTCACCGATCATCCCGATAAAAAACTGGAGGGCCGAGAACAAGAAGATGATCGAGGAGCTTTTATCCAAGGTTGACCCCGACATCATATGTATAGAGACCCTCACCCACATGTCCGCCGCCCAGCTCCGCCGGAGCCTAGACCTGGAACACCTCGACCCTGAAATCATGGCCCGGATGGACGAGACCATGTCGGGCGATAGCTGCGGGCCCCTCCCACACCCAGTCAGGGAGGAGATCTACCGCTTCTTCATCGATGAGATCCGTGAGGTATCCCCCGAAACCCCCGTCGTTACTTGCCTCGAGACCCCCGAGATGTGGAAATCTCTGGAAGATGAGCTACGGATGTCACCCGGAAACTACATATGCTGCTGCGGGCCGAGCTCCACACCGGAAAACCCGCTATTCTCCAGGTTCAGGAGCGGGACTCCCCGCGGCTAGATCGTGGAACCCGGCCCGCACGGCATTCATCTCCGGGATTCTCTCGGCTGCCCTCCTCGGGTGGACCCTGTTGGTCAGCAGTATGGCCAGTAGCTCCTTTCCAGGGTCAAGCCAGATTGAGGTTCCCGTGTAGCCCGTGTGGCCGAATGCCAAGGGGGTCAGCTGGCTACCCGCCGGGTTCACCGGGTGCTTTCGCTTGAACCAGGACAGGCCGTAGGCATTTTTACCGTCATCAGACCAGATCCGGGTCGCTAGCTCGATGGACTTGCTTCCGACGAGCTTCACCCCGGTGCCCAGCATCATCCTGCCATAGTCAGCCAGGTCATCGACGCAGGAGAAAAGGCCGGCATGACCGCTGACCCCTCCCATGTAGTAAGCATTACCATCGTGCACATTTCCCACCATAACCCCGCCCCTCTCGGGGAAATCCTGCGTGGCGGCCATCCCCCCACAGAGATCCCCGGGCGGGTTGTACATAGTCCTATCCATCCCCAGGGGGCTGAATACCTCCTCCCTGGCCAGTTCATCCAGCTTACGCCCCGATACCCTCTCCAGGATCTTCCCCATGAGGATGAAACCCACGTCGCTGTAGAGCGTGGCGCTACCGGGCTCGTAGACCCCCTCAGCCTCGCAGATCTTCGCCAAGACCTCCGAGGGATCTCTGCAAAGTTTTGAAAGGGGGAGGCCCGAGGGTAGACCCGAGCTGTGGGAAAGCAGGTGCTTTAGCATCACCTCATCCCTCCAACCCCCACTGAACCGCGGGATGTAGTGGCCGACGGGTTGCTCCGGGTCCAGAATCCCCCTCTCCCAGAGTATAAGGGACAGGGTCCCGGTGACTATCGGCTTGGTTAGCGAGGCGAGGTCAAAAATCGTGCGGTCCGACATCGACCTCTCCACCGGCACCAGCTGGGAGTGACCCGCTGATCCCATCGATATCAGGGTTCCACACCTCTCCACTAGCCAGCCCGCTCCCGGGAATAGACCCTCCTTTATGGAGGATTCGATGAGTTCACGGATCCCACTGCATCGATCAATCATGGAAATCCTTGTGCATTCTAATCGGTGAAACAGTAAAAACCCTACCTCGACCCCTCGGCTCCCCGGGTAACCCCAACCTCCCGGTAAAGCCTGCGGCGTACCATGAGCGTCCAGAGCACGACGCCGGAGACCATGCTCATCCCCGAAACGCTCAACCACTCGATCAGGTAGACCCAGAACAGTGCCTCGTCCTTCACCCTCAGGGCGAGCTCCTCGATCTCCTTCAACTTGGCCAGGGCCTCCTCCGACTTGCCCGTGGCCACCTCGAACTCGTGGTCGAGGTAGTCCTCCTTCGAATCGGACACCATCTCCTCCAGGGCAGTTATCTCCTCGTCTATCTCCCGGGCGTTTCCCCCGAAGCTCTCGACGAACTCTATTAGTGCAAAAAGCGTGCTTCGGCCGATGGCCAGCTTGTGTATGTCCTCCCTGTACTTGTGGACGACCTGGTGGTTGGTCGAAAGCTCCCTGCCCGCGAGGTACAGCATGAGGTTTACGCTGTAATCCCTGTAGTACTCCCACCTGGACATGAGCCACCCACCACCCGGCGTCCAGTCGTGGCACATGGCATAGGTCCTTCCCTGTCCGATATCCCAGGTGACGTAGCATGGCGGATCCTCGTACTTGCCCGATGCCCAGCGGGCCAGGACCGTTGCCCCCTCCTTCAATATCACAATATTGCCATCAGTCCCCGCCCTCAGGTACTCGGGCGTTGGCTCGTAGGGAAGGCTCCTGATGAAATCGTTTCCGAAGCCAGACTCGGTGATGTAGATCCCCCTCTGTGAATCCGTGCTAACCCAGTCATCGCCCGATACCGGTACCGTGACGGGGAGGATGCCCTCCACCAGGGAATTACCCCAGTGGGGATGCCCGAAACCCGCGCCGAAGCTCTCGTACCCGCCGACCATCAGCAGGCCCATGCCCTCGTCGAGGACACCGTCCTTCATCCAGGAGTGCTGCTCGTCCCTGAATATCCTCTTGTTGGTATCGCTCAGGATCATCACGTCGTAGTTATCCAAGTAGTCCTGGTAGGTCCTCGGCATGTAGACCCTCAGTGACTTGTGGATGTCCTCCCAGGTTATCCCCGCGTAGTGCTCCCTTGATCCCTGGACGGGAGTGACCAAGACGAAGGCGTCCTCCTTCATCGAGACGTAGGGGGTTACCCCGGGGTATGGGTCCCCCGTGTACAGGACGCCAACCCTCCTGGGGTCCAGGTTGCTTGCCCCCGATACCCCCGTTACTATTAGATAGAGAACGATGAGGCTCGTCAGATATTTCAAAAATACCCTCCTCAGCAGTTGATTGGTAGCCCTGATCGCTTTTCTATCTTCCCGAGGTTGGCCCAAAAACACCGGGCTTGTCATCATGCCCAGTCGAACACTACCCCGAGCAGCTCCGTTGGCCGGTCTCGAAGCGCCCCGTACACCGAGGGGGCCCTTTCGATGGGTTCCCTGTGGGTTATCAGCGGCTCGATCTTTATATCACCCTTTCCGATAAGCTCGATGAGCAGGCGTATGTCGTCCAGACCGAAGTGACAGGAGACCTCGATTGATCCCTCGGTTGGGTGCAGGAGTGGCCAGAAAAAGCTGGTCTCCGATCTCACGGCCACCAGTCCTATAACCCCCCCGTGACCAAGCAGTCGAAGCCTCCAGATGTCATCGAGCAGGCTGCGGTAGCCGCTTGTATCCAGTATGCAGTCGTAGGGTGAGCCCTCCTTAAGGGATTCCTCGAAATCTTCCCCGTGGGGGTTCAATGCCCTGTCCACGCCCAGTTCTCTCGCCCTGGAAAGCCTAGATGGTACGGGTTCCGTCAGGGTAACCTCGGCCCCGAAGGCCTTCGCCGACTGGGCCGCGAACTGTCCTATCAAACCACCTCCAACGACCCACACCCTCTGGCCCTTCTTAACCCTGAACCTCCTCACCCCTCTCATGGCCACACCGGCTACCCCCAGCAACGCGAGGGGCCGGGGATCCATTTCCCGGGGAATCTTTGCCACTAGGTGGAGTGCCTTCCCCACTGACAGGTCCTGTAAATTCCAACCCCTGTGCCCGACGTACTGCCCGAAGAAGACCCGGTCCCCCTCGGAAAACCCCTCGACCTCCTTCCCCGCGGATCTGATGATCCCCACGTGCTGGTAGCCGTGCCTGCTGGGAAAGTGGCCCCTCCAGGAGTGTTCCCCCAGCAGGGCATGCCTCTCCGTCCCGTTCGTGATCCCCGAGTGCTCGGTCTCGATCAGGATCTCGCCGGGTGCCGAGTCCGGTGGATTCCCAATATCCACGAAGTGCATCTCTCCCCTGGAAGGATACTCGATTGCGATGTTCCGCAAGTGCAATCCCTCCTACGGTTCCCGGTTCTCGCCAGGATACCGGTCAATCGGCTCCTTTACCACCCTCAGGGTGGGCATGTACCTCTCCTTTCGCATGAAGTAGTGACCGGGCGAGTGGGAACCCTCGGGAATGGTTCCCGGGACCGGAAATATCAGGATCTCGTCCCGAGGGTCGCACCCGTGTTCCACGCCGGCCTCGACCATCCATATGTCGCCCTCCTCCAGTATGAACTCCTTTTCCTCCCCGGATCGATCCACCATATAGGCCCTAGCCCTGCCTCCCATGATGTACCAGGTCTCGTCGTGGTCGTGGAAGTGAAGCTCCACCGGTTCCTCGGAAGTAAACCTCAGCGGTTTCGGGTTTTTATAAAGTGCCATGAGGACAGCTCCTCTCTCCGCCTCAACCATCTCCAATAAATCTGTTTGGACCCCGGTTTCACCTCGCAAGTACTCAAAGGGTTTAAATGGAAGGACTTTTATTGCATTCGGAACCAGGTAAACGCCAGAGTGCTGGAAATTGGCCTACAAGTTCTCCTTTGACATAACCAACCTCTCCCGTTCCTTCTTCAGGGAAATCGCGAAGATCTCTGACCAGAGGAACCTGCACCGCAAGCTCGGGAATATAGCGGAGCACACCGTGGAGACGTTCAACATCCCCGAGGTCACGGGGCTTCCTCTGACGGATGCCGTTACGCTGATAAACGACATGGTCGACATCTACGCCAGGAACCTCTCGCAGGAGAAGGATTTCAGGAAGTCCACCAAGAGGGCTCTGCTCCTGCCGCACTGCTCCAGGAAGTACATGGACCGCAGGTGCCACGCCACCTTCAACCCCAAGTTCTCCACCTACGAGTGCCAGCACTGCTCCGAGGACTGCATGATCAACAGGGCGGTCAAGCTGGGAGAGGAGAACGGCTACGACGTTTACGTTCTCCCCGGCGGGTCATGCATACCCAAACTGCTTTCCCAGAAGGACTACGACGGAATCGTCGGGGTTGCCTGTCCCAACGAGATCCAGATGGGCATCCGCGAGATGGGCAAGACGCTGCCGTACCAGGCGATCCCGCTTCTCCGCAATGGGTGCGCCAACACGGAATTTAACCTGGAAACCCTTGACGACGTCCTCGCCACGAGCTGAGCTACTGCTTTTTCGAGAATAGGCGGAGGAAGGTATCCCTAGGAATCCTCACCATATGATCCTCATCGCTGGCGAGGTACTCGATGAGGCACCCGAGGAGGTACCTTGCCTCGATTTTGTCCCTCGCGCTATCCATGATGCCCATGCTCGTGGCAATCACACGTCCATCTCCCACGGAGAACCCGAGCATGTGGGCCAGGTTCCTGTTAGAGGCGTAGTGGTCGACCATCCTGATTATCGGTTCAACCCCGTTCTTGACGAGGGGCCCGAAGTCCATAGGCTGGTATCCCTTCAGCATGGAGATGAACTGGAGGTCACACCTTCCCTCGTGGGGGTAGCGAGCCAGGCAAGGGTGGTCAGATACGACCGTGCCCGAGTTCCCGTGGTCCCCGGCGTTCCAGGGAATGGTCCTGAACATCTTGTAGGGATCGCCGGGATTCTCCGCCCCAACCGGGTTTTCGATCCGGGTGCCGCCGGTGAAGAGGATGCACCCGCCCCCGCCCTCGACGAAATCCGCTATCTCCTCATCAATGCCATTAGTGACGACAACCTCGGTACCGTGTCCAATCCCGGCCCTCCTGCCTGGCCCCGTCCACAACGTTCGATTCCCACCGGTGGTCACCGGGTCGGGCAGTTCAGGGAAGGCCCAGAAGGACCAGCTATTATCGTTCAACCTTTCCCGGTCCTCGAAAAGCTCAACCTCGAAATCGAACTTGTATGCCCCCTCGGCCTCGGCCGGGGTGATTTCGATTACACCAGCAACGTGCTTTTCCCCGGGCTCGATCTCGAACTCCCCCAGGGCACCCGAATCCTCAATTGGGGCGCCGGTGACCCTCCACTCCACCCTGCCCCGGCGTATTACCTCCATCCCGTAGTGATCCACCAGCACGGGGATGGATATGGTTTCCCCCTGGGCGAAGCACCTGTTCCCCTCCCTTCCAAGGACCACCACGGTATCGCCGTTTGACCTCAGGAAATCGCGTGCAGAGACGTTCTTCGGCCTCCAGAAATCATCCAGGAGCCCCTCTGACCAGAGTCCCAGGTCCTGGAGGAGCCAGAGGATGTATCCCTCCGTGTTGGGGGTTCGGCGGACGTACTCGATGCCGTCCTTCCGGCACAGGGCCTGCAGCCAGAGGGAGTTTTTCCGGTAGGTCTGGATCAGATCCCACTGTCCGTTCTGCCTGGCGGTTCTCTCCAGGGAATCCAGCCAGAAGGGTCTCATCTGGGTTCTCCCGTACCTCTTCCTGTCCGATGGATCCGGGTAGCAGCTCCACCAGTGGTACTCGTGAAGTATCAGGGGCAGGGACCCGTCCGCAAGCGGAGGGGCCCCGTCGAGGACGTCCTTCCGACCTTTGAAAAGCGAGACGTAGAAATCGGTCAGTCTCCGGCCGAGCGGCGTCTCGAGGCCATCCGGCCCCACGTACCCGGTGCAATCGACGACGAGTGAGTGGGGTGCGAGTCCCTTCGTCTGCCTTACCAGGTCCCTGCTGAAGAACTCGAATGATTCCGGTGTCTGCTTCGCGAGCTCGACCTCGCTGGACATGCTGTAGGCAACGATGGATGCGTGGTTCCTGCTAGTCCTGACCAGCCCGTCCAGCTCGGAGGAATAGTACTCAGTGAATTCCCGGCTGATCGTGTACCGGTTCTCCCGCAGTTCCGAGAGCCCGAAGGGCATTTCCTGGATGATCATCATGCCAACCTCGTCAGCGGCCTCGATGTATGCCGTGGGAATGGTCTCCACGCAGCCCTTGACCCCATTCATTCCGTAGCTCCTCGCCCGCTTCAACCGCGGCGTGTACCATTCCTTTTTGGCGGGTGGGCAGAGGGTATCGGGGTGGATGTGGTTATCCCCGTACAGGCGGAGAAGTACAGGTCTCCCGTTCAGGTAGAACTTGTCTCCACGCACCTCCAGCCTCCTCATGCCGAACCTGATCCCTGCCCTGTCCAGGCGCTCCCCGGAGTCCCGGTATAGGGATACCTCCAGGTCGTAGAGAACGGGGTCATCCGGTGACCAAGCGTGGTACCCTTGAAGGTTAACGAAAGTCCTGGTGCAATCCTCGCCGGTAACCATTCCAGCCACCGCCGTGCCGATTACAGTGTTTCCATCCCTCACCGATATCACGATGATACAGCTCTCAACTGCGGGGCGGGAGAGACGGACATAAAGCCCAACACCCCCGGAGTCCAGGTCTGGGTTCGCATAGAGGTCCACCACCGACGGCGTACCGGTTATTTCGCATGAGATGGGACCGTAGGGCCCGGTCCAGTTGTAGGTCAGGCCGGGCATCTCGTAGACGCCGTCGAGCCTTACATCCGGGGGTTCGCCCACCCTTACCGCAACGAGGTTCTCCTCTCCATGGTGGGCAAGATCGGTGATATCGGTTCTCAGAGGGGTACGGGAACTTCGAGTGTAACCTGCATGGCAACCGTTGATGTAGATATCGGCCGCGGGAAGTATGCCCCCGATTCGAAGCCAGAGCCTCCTTCCCCCTGGCAGGCCGGGTACATGGAATTTACGCCTTATCCAGAAGGGATCATCGAAGTAGGTCTTCAGCTCCCTGGTCGGCCGGCCCAGCCCCTGGGCCTGGGGTACTCCGGGCACCTCCATGGATTGCCGAAAGCGACCCCTGCCCTGGTGCCACCCCTCCTCGACCCCGATTCCTGTGGAGTCTATGCGAAGGGCCCATCTACCGTTCAGGTCGATCCGGGGCCTGTGCTCGCACCTGGGCGGGAAGACGTCTGGGATGAAAGCATTGGTCACCAATATCCCGGCCCCCGGTACTCAGTACGAGACCATCCCCTCGCTCCTCATCCACTCCAGGTTCAGCCTCATGCCCACCTCCAGGGATACCCCTGGCGCATAGCCCAGCTGCTTCTTGGCCTTTGAGATATCGATGCTCATGTGCTCGCACACGAACTTGAGCCCAGCCGGCCAGCTCCCGAAGTGCTCGGGGTATCTCTCTATGATGTCCTCCATCGGCATGTGGTTCACGCTCGAGCTTGATCCCACCACCTCCATAATCAGTCCCAGGTAGGTATCGAGGGTAACGCATCTCTCGCTTGAGATGTTGAATATCTGCCCCACCGCACCGTCATTATCCAGGGGCAGTGAAAAGGCATCGCCCAGGTCCTCGACGTACCCGGGCTGGATCAGTGCCTTCCCATCATCTGGCACCGTGATGTCCTCGTCCCGGGAGAGCCTGCGGAAGAACCCCGCGTTACGACCTCCCCAGATGTCAAGCGGGATGTCCCCCGGCCCGTAGATATTAGATGGCCTGAGGATGGTCGCCGGAAAGCCGGTGTCTTCATGGGCCCCGAGCAGAACCCGGTCCTGCTCGAGCTTGCTACCGTACCCGCCCAGCTCATCGGGAGGATTGCACTCGTCATCCTCCCTTGCCGGCAGGTACTTCATCGGGGCATAGACCCCCGTCGAGCCACAGTGAACGTAATTGCTGATCCTGCCATCCAGGATCGGTATCACGAACCGCAGGTCATCCGCCGAGAGGATCGTGTCTATTACGGCGTCGCACTTTGCACTTGATAAAAATCGCCTCAGGGCATCCCGGTCATCCTTGTCAAGGAGGACCTCTTCAATTCCATCGATCTCGGCCCTCGTTTTCCCCCTGTGAACCGATTTGACCTCGTGCCCTCGCCTCAGAAGGCCCCTGATTATGGATATCCCCAGGAACCTTGTGCCTCCGATTATTATTACCTTCATGGCATTTCAGCAACGGGCATTTGATGAAAAAGGTTTCTCGATCTCCACCACCCTGGAAATCCGGTATGCGTAATCATTTTTCCCACACATCTGGTAAGCTTAAATAATCAACAAACCGAAGAAACCCCAGGTGAAACTTTGCCACTGAGCGATCAGGGAGAGGTCAGGTCCGAGGGTCCAAATATACTGATGGTAATGTCCGACCAGCACAGGGGAGACTGGATGGGATGTGCGGGGGCCAGCTGGCTCAGGACGCCAAACATGGACCGGCTCGCCCGGGACGGTGTCATTTTTTCCCGCGCCGCATGTAACTCCCCCGTGTGCGCGCCGAGCAGGTCCATCCTGGCCAGCGGTCTCAGAGGCAGCCACGTGGGAGTTCTCTCCAATGGAGACCTCTACCCCCTTGAGGTACCAACCTACTACCAGGTCCTGCGATCCGGGGGCTACCGAGTGGGTTGCATCGGCAAGACCGACCTCCACAAGAGAGACCACTGGGAGGGAATCCGCGGTGACAGGCCGATAATGTACCACCTGGGTTTCACGGATCCCATGGAGACCGAGGGTAAGTGCAGCGCGGCAAGGTACACCTCTCCCCCCGTCTGCCCCTACACCCACTACCTCCACGAGAACGGACTTGCCCAGGCATTCCACGACGACTATAAAAACCGGAGCCCCATCTACAAGGGCCGTGACTCGGTCCTGCCCCTCCACGCCTACCACGACGACTTCGTTGGAAGGAAAGCCTGCGAGTTCCTGGAGTCGGTGGGAGACGAAAACCCGTGGCACTACTTCGTCAGTTTCGTGGGTCCACACGACCCCTGGGACGCTCCCAGCGAGTACTCGCAGCGTTACGACCCGGAGGACATGCCCGATGCCATCGAGGATCCATGGGAGAATAAGCCGAAACCGATGAGGTCTGTGCGACACGGAGTCAGGACCAGCAGGCTTGTCGAGGGGATGACCCCGGAGGATCTGATGGAGTCCATGCGCCAGTACGCAGGAATGATAACCCTCGTCGACGATTACCTGGGGAGGTTCGTCGGGGTTCTGGAGGACAGAGGCATGCTCGAGAACACGGTAATCATCTACACCTCGGACCACGGCGAGATGATGGGTGACCACAGGCTGTTCGGGAAGTGCACCTACTACGAATCGTCGCTCAGGGTTCCCCTGATATTCAAGGGCCCGGGCATAAGGTCAGGGGTTCAAAGCGATGACCTGGTCCAGCTCGCCGATTCCGCACCCACAATTCTTGACCTAGCTGGCCTCGACTGCCCCTTCCCCGTGGACAGCTCATCACTCATGCCGATACTCACGGGGAATGGGGCATGGGAGCGCGATTTCCAGGTGAGCGAGCTAACCACCTCAAGGACCTTCTTCGACGGTCGTTACAAGTACTCGGAATACGATGATAACGGGAGCGAGCTCTACGACCTCGAAAAAGACCCCGAGGAAATCACCAACCTCGTCCGCGACGACTCCGACAGGTCAGAGAAAATGAAGGACCGTCTCCACTCGATAATAGGGTCCTGATGACCGGGGTTGGAAATCTTATTATGTTGCACCCCTTCTCCATGTGCAGGTGAAAGGTATGGCTTACGCTGGAGGCGCCGCTGCAGCTGCAGCAGCCGAGGAGGCCAAAAAGGCCCTTATTGGAGGATTGCTCGTCGAGGTCGGGGAGGACATGTTCATGAACCTGGCATCCCAGCACAGGGACAGGATATGCGTCTTCGGCGAGGTGGGAACCATCCGGAAGAAGAATGCATATGCTTTTTCGGTGGATGGACTCGTGTTCATGACCAAGACGGACAGGGACATCCCAATTCCCAACAAGACCATCAGGGCAAAGGACATCTCAATACCCTCGATCTGACGGCCAGGGTGTAAAAATGGACAGGAACAAAAGACCTTATCTCGAGCTCTTTCCAGAAGAGAGGGAGAAGCTCATAGGGGATTCACGCTACCTGATGATGACCCTTCCCTCCATAATCGAGGTGGGAGAAAAAACCCCGCTGAAGATGGTCATGTTGAATTTCGCCGGGATGCCCGACGAGGGTTTCGAGGGCGTCGTCAACCTCAGGCCATCCGACCCCGGACTCGAGGCACCCGAGAAAATCACATTCGAAACCAAGGACCTGGGCAGGAAGTTAGTCCCCGGGGTTGAGGCCACAGAGGCAGGTGTTTACTTCCTAGAGGCCGAGGTCGAGGGAACCCCCAGCAAACCCGTTCCCAGCAACCCGGTTCAGGCCAAGACCCGGGCAGAGACGCGACTTTACTGGGGCGATATACACGTGCACACCTTCTTCGGCAACTGCCACGCCGACTGCGCCAAGGACCCTGGATTTGGCTACTGGTACGGCAGGGAGGTCACCCAACTGGACTTCGCCGCCGCATCCGATCACCTCAGGGGACTCACGACGGAGAGGTGGGACAGAACCAAGGAGATCAACGACGAATATAACGTCGATGGCGAGTACGTGACACTGCTCGGTTTCGAGTCCTCCCATTCCAAGGACCACGGGGGAGATATAAACGTCTATTACAGGGGCAACGATGCGGACTACTTCTGGCTCGACAGGGAGGACATGAAGGGAACCAAGCCCATGGTCGGACTTGACGTACTCTGGGAATGGCTGGACGAGCAGGGAAAGCCCTACATCACCATACCCCACCATACCGGGCGGGCGGCCAAGTACCGCAACTTCGAGCTGCCCTACTACAACCGTGAAAGGGAGACCCTGCTGGAGATCTACTCGATGTGGGGCTCATCCGAGGCAAGGCACGACGGCTACTTCCTCCGGGGAGGCAAGACAGACGGGAAGTCCTACTTCCAGGACGCCCTCCTGCTTGGCTACAAATACGGGGTCATCGGCTCCAGCGATAACCACCAAACGATGCCGGGCACCCCATTCTCCATTCTCTCGTCATCCTACCACCACCCGCCGAACAAGATGGTCAGCCAGGGGCTGGCGGCCGTATACGCCACCGAACTGACCAGGGCCCACATCTTCGACTCCCTCCTTAGGCGTAACTGCTACGGAACCACCTCCACGAGGCCGATACTCAACTTCTGGGTTGACAGAACCCCGATGGGGCAGACCCTGTCGGCGGAAAAGGAGACGAGGAAACTTAAGGTGGAGCTCTCTTCGAGCGTTCTTCCCTGCACCATCGAGGTCGTCCGGAACAACGAGGTGATCAGGTCGCATCAGGCAGACCAGCCCTTCACCCGTCTGGTATTCGATGATGACAGCGATGCCTCGAATCACTTGATACGGAACTCGCCCAAGAACCCCAGGCCATTCCTCTATTACTATGTCAGGGTGACCTTTTCCGGGGTCTATAACGGGGTATCCGCCTGGTCCAGCCCAATTTGGGTTGAAAGCACGGGTTAGTGTTCCACGGAAGAAAGCTTTTCAACTACAAACGCGTATTACTACGCAAAATACTATGGGGGATAAGGTGGACTTCCTAGCCATAATATTCCTGGTAGTCGTGGCCATCATGATTACAGTTGCCATACTCTCGGGGAAGAACCCCGTCATGACCGACTTCGAGGCCCGTCAGAGGGGAATTCCCGTTAGCGATCGAAAACCAGAGGAGCAGGAGAGGGCCAGAAGGCGAAGCGACAAGACAACTGGAACCGCACTCCAGGTTTTCGTGGTCCTGGGGGTAGTCCTGGCCGTGTGTGCCATCGGTATCTATTACCTTGCTCCTGAGCTACTAATATTCACTGTACCGATATTCATCGGTCTCGGTGTACTCTTCCTCTTCGTGATGATGTGGTATGACGAGGAGAGGATCAAGGCAAACTACGGCAAGATAAGGATCGAGAGATGAACGAAGCCCCGAGGCACTCGCTACACTTATGAAGGTGCCGGGTATCGCCATGGACATGGAAAAACCTAACGTAATCGTTATAGTATCAGACACACTGCGCTGGGACGCCCTGGCAGCCAATGGGGGTCCGGGGTGGCTTGACATCAAGACCCCCGAGCTCGACGACTTCGCCTCTAGGTCGGCCTGTTTCGATTTCGCACGTGTTTCCAGTTTCCCGACGATACCGATGAGGACCGACTGCTTCACCGGCAGGTTCAGCCACCCAAGGTATGGATGGCAGGAGCTGGAGAGGGGAATAACCACGCTGCCCCAGCTATTCTCCGGTGCCGGCTACACCACCCAGCTCCTCGCGGACACGACCCACCTCCTCAGGTCATGCTTCTGGAGGACCTTCAGGCACTTCGACTTCCTCAGGGGTCACGAGTCAGATACGCCGGTGAGCCAGCTTAACAACCCTCCAACCCGTATAGTGAGCGACCCCAGAAAGACCAGGGTCGAGCGAAACCGGACCTTCGAAGAGCCCACTATCGGAGATACCCATGCCCGGGATAACGACTGGTGGAGGTACGAGTCCGACAGGCTGAATTCCCGTATATGCGAAAAGGCCTGCCACTGGCTCGAGGATAACTTCAAGGGAGGACCGTTCTTCCTCTGGCTTGACTGCTTCGATCCCCACGAGCCCTGGGACCCACCTGAGTACCTGTGGAGGATGTACCACAAGGGCTACGACGGGGAACCAATGACCCACCCCAACTACGGATCATCCGACGCCTACACGGACGACGAGCTGGCAAATCTCAGGGCACACTACGCGGGGGAGGCCACCCTGGTATCCAAGAACATAGGCAGGGTGCTGCGCCTGATCGATGATACGGGGTTGATGGAGAACTCGGTGGTATCGGTGCTATCTGACCACGGCATATTCGTGGGGGAGAGGGGCAGAGCGGGGAAAAGCCTGATAGCCCCCGGCGTCTTCGATGCCTTTCCCCAGAATACCGAGATATCCCACCTCGTCTGGATGATGAACATCCCCGGGGCGGAACCGGGTCGGTACCAGAACATCGTCCAGCCTCCCGACCTGATGCCTACGCTCCTGGAGGCCTGCGAGATCGACATTCCCGATAACGTCGAGGGGCGCAGCCTGATGCCAACCATCAGGGGAGAAGAGGATACCAAAGCGCCGGAGGTGGCAATATCGACCTGGACAATGCCCACCCACTTCTCGGATGAACTCGTCTTCTGCCGTCGACCTGCCGTGACGGACGGGGAGTGGACACTGGTGCTCCAGGAGCCACCCGAGCCCGAGACCCCGCAGCTCTTCCACATCTCCGAGGATCCCGGGGAACGGGAGGACCTGATCATGGAGGAACCGGGCGTGGCCAGGGACCTCTTCTCGAGGATGATCTCCTGGCTGGTGGATATGGAAACCCCTGCCGGGGCTATCGATAGGCTGAAAAAGGTGGATTGGTCCGCCTAGCCCCCGGGGGGTTCCTCCCTCTCCTTCTCGTACTCCTCGCTGATCTTCTCCCTCATCACGCCGTCCTTCACCGCCAGCGAGCCGCGGTACCCGCACTTCGGGCACTTCCATATGGTGATGAGGCCCGGGATAGCCATCTTCAGCTCGGCGTCACCGCATTTGGGGCAGAAGAGTATTCCCTCGGTCTGTGACTTTGACGCCTCCCTAGTAAGCCACTCCTTCTCGCACTCCAGGGAGCAGAAAACGTCCTCCTCCTGGATCGGCCGGTTGCAGTTCGGGCAGCGGTAGGAGGTTGAGCCTTCGGGCAATTATTTTCCCCAACCAATATGGGCCTGAACCGATATAAGTTTGACTTAAAGCCGGCACCCGTGTCCGAAAGAGAAAAAAACTCCACCCAACCCCTCCCGACTTGATTAAGATGAAGATGAAGGATCATGGCTGGATATGGGAGGGCCAGGGCCTCGACCCGGGGGTTTATCCCTCGATATTCGGGGCGGGAGAGGGCGCGAGGTATTTTTGCCTCGACCGGGCCTGCTTCATGTTCCACCCCAACAACGACCTTGCCATGGAGAAACTCGGTCACCTCAAGGAGGTAGTATGTGATATTTCCAAGTGGAAGTGGCGCAGGACCGATGACGGTGGTACCGCCCACTGGGTTGACGCATCTCCCGGCTCGGTAAAGGAGGAGGCAAGGAATGTCTCCGAGCTCTCCCTCCGACATTCGAACCTGACGGGAGCAATCCACGACGACATGAAGGGCCTCATCACCCGGGAGAACTACGAGCCATCGCAGTACTCCGAGATATATGATGCCCTAAAGGAGAAAAACCGGGAACTGAAACTCTGGACCGTGGTCTACACTCACGAGCTGGATCCCGACTTCTGGGGTGGTTACCTTCCCTACCTGGACGTGGTCAACCTGTGGGTTTGGAGGGCCGAAAACCTGCCCGATCTCCGGGATGACCTGCAGAAATGTATCGAGATATTCGGCGATAAGCCAATAATTATCGGCTGCTACCTCAGGGATTACCCCACGCGGTCCCCGGTGCCAATGGAGCTTCTGAAAATACAGTGGGAGCTGGTTCTGGAGGAGCTTGAAAAAAAGGAGATAGCCGGCTATTCAATCCTCGGGACCGTGTTAATAGACGGCCAGCAGGAACAGGCGCGCTGGATCCGTGACTTCATAGCCAGGAACTAGCCTATCCCGCCTGAGGGTGAAATGGCCGGCGCTCGCGGGCTTGGCCCCACCGAGAATTACAGAACCCGCAGCCTAGGCGCAGGAACAGTTCTCGCCGTGGCAGGTCACGCATATTGCGGTCTGGGTATCGGCAACCCCCTCTAACTCGTGGATCTTTTCCGCGACGAGCGGGCCGATATCCGCGAGGTTCTCTAGCTCGAAGTGGACAATGACGTCCACACCGCCGGTAACCGCGCAGGAACTCGTAATTCCATCGACCTTGGCGACCTTCTTAGCCACGTTCAGGGCTTCCCCAAGTTCGGTGCTGATCAGTATGTATCCACAAACCATGGCTTCTGACCTCCGGGAGGAGATGGTAAAACGGGTATTTAAAGATACTTTGAAGCCCTTCACCTCGCCAGATCGGGTCGATGATGCCGGCAAGATATTTACACTGCACGCCCTCCTTCGCGAAGTAGGCGTTATCATTGGTCTCAACTGAGATTCCTCTAGCATTTCCTATTAACGGTGAACCGGTCGCGGGGACCGTCCTCGCTGGTACCTCACCTGACCTCCTCGAGGCGGCCAGTTTCGCCGGGTGCAATCTCGTGACGGGAGGCCGGGGCCTGCTGGACACGGGTACCGAGGGGGGCCGGTTCCTGCTGGATAACGGAATCAAGGTTATGTACAACATCGCCTCGCCCCATATTCACGGCCGGCCAAGGCTGAGCCAACCGATATCAGCCACAGACACGGAGATCCCGGTCGATGGGCAGGCACCAGAATCCGAGGATCAGCATGTGGTAATTGACGAAGAGATAATCCTTTATGGAATGTTTGATGATGGTTACCTCAGGGATTGTGAACGCGGTGCCGGATCCACAGAACCAGCCGAACACGAGCCCTGGAAGATCATCTTCTGGCCGGGACCCCTCCGCGAGGATATAGAGAAGGTAAAAAGCTCCCCCAACCTCTGGGGATACTGGGCACTGGACGATAATCCGGGCATTGCCCGATCTGCGATGGCGGGACTCTACAGGACCGTACGGGAGGTGGACCATGAACCCCACCCGGTCTGCGCGGGCTACACCAACATCATCGCCCTGATGAACTTCGCCCCGGGCGTGTGCGACATGATGATGCTGTACTCCTACCCGATCTCGAAGAGGGGTTTTTTCCGGGATCGCACGACCATCAATACCCAGTGGATAATGAGCCACGCCCGCCGGGTAGTGCCGGGCATCCCCTTCGTCGGCATCTACCAGGGTTTCTGGGGCGGCCAGTACCAGAGGGATTCTCCCCTGTCCGGTGGGGAGATCCGGGAGCAGGCAGAGGACTACATCCGCGAGGGATCCGCCGGCATCATGACCTTCGCAATACTCAGGCCGGAACTCGGTGGAGGGTTCCACGGCTGGAACGAGGATCGGGATATGATTAAGTCGATCGGCGAGGTCAACTCGGAGGTCCGCACCGGTCGTTTCGATGTCCCCCCGGAGCGGGAAACAACCTCCCCGAGGCGGATAATAGCTCCCGGGGAAACAAGCCCCACCGGTGAGATACCGGGGATTCCCCTCGCCTGGCACATACTGGGGCCATTTGAAGTGGGGGCATCGACCTCGCTGGATACGATGTACGGCCCGGAGTCAGGAATATCCCCGAGTCATCCCGGACCGGATCTCGAAGGGAGGTTTGAGGGAAAAACCGGTGAGATATCCTGGCAGAAGACCGCGGCCTACACCGGCTCCTGCGTGTACTCGGAGAGGTGGATGGGACCACTGGGCGATGGATCGGCCGCCCTGGCGTACTGCGCCGTTTCAGCTGATCACGAAACCGAAGCCCTTATGAAAATGGGTTGCGACGTGGACATGAGGGTATACATCGATGGACGCGTTGGGTATGAGAGCGTAGGGAACCGCGGCATAGCGTTCGACGAGGAGGTTAAGTCCGTGAAGCTCCACGCCGGTGAGAACCACCTACTGGTCAAGACCGTGAACGAGAGCGGGTGCTGGGCCTTCGTACTTCGATTCACTGACTCAGACGGCAGGCCGCTGAAGGGCCTGAATTTCAGCCCATCGTAGCCCGGGTAATGGTCCGGAGCTAAGGCGTGATGTTGGACTAAGATATATAATCGACTGCATTCAAGATGGCAGCGCTGCAGGATAATGCAGCCACCTCAGGAGGTAACTAACCATGAAGAGGATTCCAGTTGGACTCCAGCTGTACACGCTCAGGGAACTATGTGCGGAGGATTTCCCCGGAACCGTCGAGAAAGTCGCGGAAATAGGTTACGAGGGAGTCGAGCTTGCCGGTTTCTACGGTCTTTCCCCGGGAGAGGTCCGCGACCTGATGGCCGAGCACGACCTGATAATCGCCGGAACCCACGGTGCCGGCGAGAGGGATATTCCCAAGCTCGCCGCACAGTTAAGGGAGCTGGGCTGCAACGCCGTTTGGGGCCCGGTTTTGCCAGAGGGCAAGCTGCCCGAGGACGTAGAGGGCTGCAGGGCCATGGTAAAGTACGCCAACCAGGTCGGGGCGGAGCTAAGGAAGGAAGGTATTCAGCTCTACTACCATAACCACTCCAAGGAGTTCGACAGGGTCGAGGGAAGATACATCATGGACTGGCTCCTAGAGGACACCGAACCGGAGAACGTTGCCGCCGAAATTGACGTCATGTGGGCCCAGCATGCCGATGTTGACCCCGCGGCCTATATAAGGAAATTCCCCGGTCGGGTGCCTCTTGCCCACATCAAGGACATGGATGTGAAGCACGAATTCACTGAGGTGGGGAAGGGGGTTCTGGACTTCGATTCCATCTTCGCTGCCTGCGAGGAGGTAGGTACGCGGTGGTACATCGTGGAGCAGGACACATGCAAGATCGACCCCATCGAGAGCGTCAGGATCAGCTTTGACTTCTTCAAGAGCAGAGGAATGGCCTAGTTCACGCCAGACCCGGGACGGCAGGGAAAGATGAATTTCCGAGAGGCCACCATCAGGACCTTCCAGAGGAAGAGCATTGACCGGATAGTATGGCAGCCAAGGCTCTGTTACTGGTACAACGGCAACCAGGTATCCAAGCTTCCCGGGGAGTTCCGCCAGGAGGACCTGCCCTACCCCATGGTTCCCGAGAGGTACAGGGGAAAGTCCGTCATCGGCGTCCACGACATGCTGAACGCCTCCGTCAGGTACGCCGGAGAGGGCGCCGGGGTGGGCGTATTTGGAACCCGCCTGGATCCGGATGCTGATGTCCGCCGCGAGAGCTTCGAGAGGAATGGCTCCACGGTTACCGTGACCAAGACGCCCATTGGAAATCTGAGGACCGTTGTGAGAGGAGGCTACCCAGCTGAGTTCCCGATTAAGAGCCCCGACGACTGCATGGTCATGAATTACATCCTCGACCACACAGAATTTTACTTCAACGAAAAGAATTTCCGTTACGCCACCGAGGTTTTCGGAGACCGGGGCACTGTACAGAGTTTCTACCCCCGCGCCCCGTTCCAGAGGATGGTGGTCGAGTTCATGGGCGCCAAGAACTTCTTCATACAGCTACACCGGAACCGGGAGGAGATCGAGGCCTTCATGGAAGATATAGCCACCTGGGACGACAGGGTCTACGACGTGCTCGTGAAATGCCCCCTCGATGTACTGAATTTCGGGGAGAACATCGACGCCAACCTGGCCTCCCCGAAGTTCTTCGAAAGGTACATGGTCGAATACTACAACAGGCGAATCAGACAGCTGCACCGCGCGGGTAAGTTCTGCCACATTCACATCGATGGGGCCATAAAGCCCCTGCTTCCACTGCTCGACCTGGTAGAGTTCGACGGCATCGAGGCCGCGACCCCAAAGCCCCAGGGGGACGTTGACATCGACGAGCTCAAGGAGGGCCTGGGCGACAAGATCCTGCTGGACGGGATACCGGCCTTACTCTTTATTCCCGTTTACACGAGGAAGCAGCTCGAGGAATTTACCCTCCAGTTGCTGGACACCTTCTCGCCCAACATCGTGCTCGGCGTCTCCGACGAGCTGCCCCCGACCGCCGATATTCGGATGATGGAGCACGTCTCCGGGATCGTCGAGAAATACGAACCCTGACCGTCTTAATTAAGTGGAAGTTCCAGGGGGGATGTCCATTAAGCTAGTCAACAGGGCCAGCAGCCACTTCACGGCCGGGCTTGTCGGGGACCCGATGAAATCCGAGCTCCGAGGTCCAGACAAAGCTACCTTTCCCAGTTCTATGCTTCATATCGGCCCCCTGGAAAAACGTAAAAGGCAGAATCCATCGTCAGGGTTATGAAAAGAATCGCCCTCCTTTCAGTGCTGGCGGTGATACTTGCAGTTCCACTCGTCCAGTGGATCACCACCCTTTCACCTGATTCGCCATGGGAACTCCAGCTCTACGCACTTGGCCGGGTTATGGCACTTATGGCCTTCACACTGATCCTCTGCCAGTTTATCCTCAGCTCAAAGATCGGATTCCTCGAGAGGGGCTTTGGACTCGACAGGCAGATATCCGTGCACAGGAGGTTCGGGCAGATCGGGCTGGTGCTTCTCCTGTTACACCCCATTCTCCTATACTCTTTCACCGCATCACAGGGCTTCACCGACCCCAGCAGCGCCCTGGAGGCCCTCGGGCTCATAGACCGGTCCTTTACCGGCCCGCTCAGCTACGGGGCAGCATTCAATTCGTACATCATTCTATTTGGATTTCTCCTCGTTATTGGGACTGCGGGAATCTATGGCAGGATCCGTTTCGGTTACGAAACCTGGAGGAAGATACACTACCTTACCTACGCCCTCCTGCCACTGGCATTCGTCCACAGCATGGCCCTGGGCAGCGACCTGCAGACGGGACTTTTGAGGTACTACTGGGTTGGTCTCTTCGCCGTGTTTATCCTCGTCCTCCTTCACAGGGTCTGGAAGCGAATCAGCATCAGGAGAAATCCCTACGGCATCGATTCCGTCAGCAGGGTGAACCACGACGTCTGGAACCTCAAGTTCTCTGGTCCAGAGATCGAGCGTAAACCGGGGCAGTTCATGATACTCCAGCTCGGGAGGAAGGGCAGGGTATCCGAGGGCCATCCCTTCACCATATCCTCTGGACCCCAGGATCCTCTGGCCGTAACGGTTAAATCGGTCGGTGATTTCACATCCACAATAGGCGATACCGAGGTTTCCGACACCGCATACATCGATGCCCCCTACGGGGTCTTCAGCTTCCTGAACTTTGATGCCGGCGAACTCGTCTTCATAGCCGGTGGAATAGGGATAACCCCCTTCCTCAGCATGCTGAGGTACATGCGCGACAGCGGGAGCGAAGAGAAAGTCACACTCATCTTGGGAAACAAGACCCAGGAGGACATCGTCTTCGGGGAGGAGCTCGAGGCCATGAGTAACCAGCTATCCTCCCTCAAAATCGTCCACGTGCTATCCCGGGAGCAATGGGAGGGGGAGACCGGCTTCATAGACCAGGAGCTTCTGAAGCGGTACATCGAGGATTTCCAGAAACCGGAGTTCTTCATCTGCGGTCCACCCCCCATGATGGACATGGTGGAGGAAGCCCTGACTGGACTCGGGGTCGATAGGGATAGGATACACGACGAGCGCTTCTCCCTCCGATGACTAGATGCCAGCCGAGTCAACCAGCTTCTTCACGTGCTCGAAGGATCCTCGAAGTGCATCTCTCTCCTCTTCGTTTAGATCTATCTCGATTATCCTCTCCACCCCCCGTCCACCTATGATTACTGGCACACCCATGTAGTACCCGCTGAATCCGTACTCGCCCTCCAGATATGCCGCGCAGGGCATCAACCTCTTCTGATCCCTCAGGTATGCCTCGGCCATCTCGATCGCCGAGGCCGCCGGGGAGTAAAATGCGCTTCCCTTCTTCAGGAGCTTCACTATCTCCCCTCCAGCAAACCTGGTTCGTTCCGCGATCCCCTCGATCTCCTCCCCGGACATTAGCTGGTGAAGCGGAACTCCGGAAACGGTGCAGTGGCGGGGAAGCGGCACCATTGTGTCCCCGTGCCCCCCCAGAACGAGGGTCTTCACCTCCCTAACGCTGACCCCGAGCTTCATCGCGACGAACGCCCGGAAACGGGAGGAGTCCAGCACGCCTGCCATTCCCACCACCCTTTCCTTCGGAAATCCCGTGATTTCCTTCATGGCGTACACCATGGCATCCAGGGGGTTGGAAATCACGATGACGAAGGCGCCCGGGCAGAGCTCCCTCAGGTTATCGGCAACATTCCTTATTATCTTCAGGTTCTTCTCGAGGAGGTCATCCCTGCTCATGCCGGGTTTTCTCGGTAGTCCCGCCGTGACGATGGCGACATCCGCTCCCGCCACCTCCCGGTAATCGTTCGTTCCCACTATTGAAACATCGGTTTGAAGTATCGGCCGGGCCTCAGTAAGATCAAGGGCCTTTCCCTGGGGAACCCCCTCGACGATGTCATAGAGCACGATGTCCCCGAGCTCCTTCTGGGCGGCCAGGAGGGCAAGGGTTCCCCCGATCTGTCCGGCTCCGATTAGAGCGATCTTCGGTCTTGCCATTAGATTACCACCGTGTTATTGTCGAACATCGGACCCTCCTTTTGATAAGTACTTTCGACGCGGATCTACCATCAGGTGCTCCCATGGGCAATTCGAGTTATCCCCACCTCCCTGTATAGCCTGCGCCGCACCATCAGGGCCCAGATTATTATCCCCGCCAGCAGGCCCATCGAGGTTACGCTCGTCCACTCTATAATGTAGACCCAGGAAAGAGCTCTCTCCTTGGCCTCAACTGCCCTCGAATCAAGGTCCCTCCAGTACTCCTCCAGCTCATCGAAAACCTCCGCGGCGGCCCCGTAGTCTCCCTCGCGGAAGTGGTCCTCGGCCCGCCTTTCCATGGAGTCCATGTACTCCAGCTGGTCGAAGAGCTCTCCCGTGGAGGCCCCGAAGGCCGACACGAATTCCAGCAGCGATATCATTAGGGATGCCCTCGACGCGTAGAGGTTGATCTCGTTGCGGATCCTGTGGGCCTGGTGGACATCATCCGGTATGGGCCTGCCGGTGGAGATGTAGACCATGTAGATAAGGAAATCCTGGTACCACACCCAGTTACGGCGCATGATATCGTGGACGTGAGTCGTTCCCTCGCTCCCGAAAACCTCCGTTTCACCCAGGACCCTGCCCGTGCCGATGTCCCAGTACGCAATCCAGGGATGGCTATTCCGGCGCGAGTTCGCATCCGCCACAGGTATTGCCCCCTGCTTTAATTGCGCCATGTTCACGTGCTCAATCAGCGGGGCCTCGCCCCATGGAATACGGGCCAGGGGATGATCGGGATCCCGGAATACCCGCCTGTGCATGCCGTAGAGATTGTAGCCCCCGCCCGACTTCAGCGGAAGGACATCGTCCAGAGGGGTTTCTCCCCAGGAGGGGTAATCCCCCTCCCCGCCGCCGCCCCAGGAGGCATCTCCTCCCCACATTCCCAGGTTAAGCCCACGTTCCCTCACGCCCTCAACGAACCAGAATATCCACTTCGGATCGAAGTACACCTCCGCGATCTCGGGGTGTCCCCTGGGTGCATCCTGCATCACGACGAGGTCCCTCTCGGTCACTAGCTGTTCGAGCGTCCTCGGCATGTATATCCTCATTCTGCGGTTGAGGTCCTCAGCGTCGATGTAGCCCTTGCCTATCGAGAATGTCCCGGGCATTGGAACCCCGAGGACATCAACCGCTGGGTCAGCGTCGATCATCTTGTCGAACCTGTTCCGGTAGGCCGACCAGCGGGCGATATACATGACCTCGATTACTCCTGGATTTCCCGCAGCCAATATCCCAGAGGCCGTGGCCAGCAGTATAGCGGCGAATATCGTCAGGAACTTTGTTATCACTGCTGTCATACAGTCCCGCAGGGGTAAATGCTTTTTCGCCCAAACCCCTACACAGGTTCTATCCGGGGAAGAAGCCGTTGAATAGTTCCTCGAGCCCTCCCTCGAAGACTGCCTCTGCAAGGAACTCGGTGCCGTGCTGGTTGCCCCAGCTGTAGTTAATCACCGTCCTTCCCTGGTGCTCGCAGAGGTCGACATCGGAGTTATTGAGGTTTACAGCCTTCGCCACCAATTCCCTCTGTTCCGGGGAAAAAAACCGCTTGGCAATCTTCCTGTCATCATCAGAGGGCGCCATCAGGGGATTCAGGGTGCTTTCCTCCCAGCTCCTGAGGTCTCTGGACCGGACCATGTGTGGCTGGTAGGTGGTGCCCGGCATCTGCTCCAGGTATATCATGTAGTAGTGCCCGCCCAGGAACCTGATGGTGGGGCAGGCCGTGTAACGATCCCTTGAGTATGCATGCTCCTGGGGCAGCATCTTCCAGGCCAGGAGATCCTGGGATTCGGCGAAGAATATCGTGAACCTCCTCCCTACTAGCTCCTCCGGCTCCCCCAGCTCAATCGCCATGATGTACCTCCCATCTCCCCTGCAGACGGATGTGTTGTAGATCCCCCGTCCCGGCAGCTCGAGGGCCGTGCCCGCCTCCCACTCCTCTAGGTCACGGGAGCTAAAGACCCGTATGACGGATTCACCCCATAGGTCGACGCCGTAGGTATAGGCCCGGTCACCCTCAGCGTATGCAGAACCCAGGTGGCACCCTGGAGCGAAGGGCGGGGTGGGGCTGTCATCCTCCGTGTCAATGAACCTGAAGTACGAGTCCCCGGTCCCGTTTCCCCAGTACCCCTCTCTCACGTACTCGAACCTGAGGAGCCTTTCCCTGAAAACCAGGGGGGTGGTCTCGACGAGGTCGATGTCAATTGTACCGACCTTCCGTATCTCGGGCCTCTCCATGCATTTGAGGATGTGGAAAGGGTTGAAAACTGGTGCCCGTAACTTCGCATTTTTATACGTCATGCTGTTCCCCGTCCTAGGTGATTACTTGGCAGAAGATCAGACACCACCCATAACTCCACCGGAGAATGCCGTTATCCTCTTTAACGGCAGGGACCTCTCGAACTGGCACACCCGCGATGGGAAACCCGCGGGCTGGGAGGTCAAGGATGGGGTAATGACCGTCGTCAAGGGCAAGGGTGACATAGTCACCGAGGAAAAATTCACGGACTTCGTGCTCCACGTCGAGTGGATGGAGCCCGACATGCCCGAAGCAACCGGGCAGGGAAAGGGCAACAGCGGGGTCTACCTGCAGGGCAGGTACGAGATACAGGTACTGGACTCATTCGGTATCGAGCCACCCGGCCGGGGTGACTGCGGCGGTATCTACGACCAGTTCGCCCCCCTGGTTAACGCATGCAGGCCCGCCCTGAAATGGCAGACCTACGACATCGTGTTCAGGGCAGCCCGCGTTGACGATGATGGAAATGTCCTGGACCAGGCCCGAATTACTGCAATGCAGAACGGAAAGGTAATTCAAAACAACGTCCAGGTCAAGGGACCCACCGGCGGTGCCATGGATGATAACATCGGGGAGCCCGGACCCCTCCTACTGCAGGATCACGGGAACCCGGTGAAGTACCGCAACGTGTGGATAGTACCCCTTCCACTCAAGGGTGCCGATAAGTACTAGTTCGGGCTCTGACCGCCAGAGGCTCGGGTTCCATCCCAGCCGTATCTTTGCCCCTGTCCAGAGTTACCGGTCTGGAATTCTCAAAGGGTAGATTTGGGAAGGTCCCGTAGCCCGGCTCCTCCAGGATATGTCCCATGTTAAGGAGCCGCCTTAGCTGCCTCTTCTTCACGCCCTCGGGCAGGCTGTCATAGGGCAAAACGTAGGGGTTACACTTGGCGCATCCCCTCCCGTACCAGGTGCAGTGGGATGGAGGGTGAAATCCCCTCCCCTCCATCATCTCCATCCAATCGTTGTGCTCCCGCCGGGCGATGACCTCGACGTCCTCCTCTCGGATGGGAAATAGCTCCGGTTCCTTCGCAGGGCCCGAACCCATGTAACTTAAAAGGCAAACCGCCGCTAATATGCAATTAAGACATTCGTTTCAAAGCGTTATGATCCGGGTACAGCTGGAGAAAACGGGGGAACTCCAGCCCTCCTCCAAGGGGAAGGCTTCCTGCACGCAACGGTTTAAAACCCAAGGGCTCCCTGCAGGTTCCTGGTTGGTTCCCAATTCCGACCAGTTAGTGGTAAAAATGGCATTGATCGATATCGAGTCAAGAAAGCAGCTGTTCCTCGACGACTACCTGCTGGAGAGTCTCCATAACACCAGGCCCGTCCTAAATAGGGCCAGGAAGTACGAGAATAACCCGGTGCTACGCCCGGATCGCCCCTGGGAGGGGTTGGGGGAAAAATATGCCTGGCAACCTCCAGGGATGGGGTCAGCTGGAAGAAACCCGACCTCGGGCTTGTAGAATACAAGGGCTCAACATCCAACAACATCCTGCCACCAGAGAGCTTCAAGCCCTACTTCTTCCAGGACCTGCACGAAGTTGACCCTTCAAGGCGCTACAAGGGACTCACCAGGAGTGAAAAGAACGGCATGAAGTTCGATCTCTTCTTCTCCCCGGACGGACTTGAATGGATGCCCCACCAGGGTAACCCGGTTATCGACACCTCCGACCTTCCAGGGCGCTGGGGTCCCACCAATTTCATGGGCTGGGATCCCATCCGGAAAGTCTACGCGGTCCACATGGAGAACTGCCACCATCGTAAATGCCCCCTGGGCAAGCGCGTCATCGGGCGCTCGGAGAGCCCCGACATGGTGAGCTGGAGCGATGCCGAGACGATTATTATCCCGGATGGGGGCGACTACCCGGACACCGAGTTCTATGCAATGCCGGCCATCTCATACGAGGGAATCTACATAGGACTTCTCTGGAACTTCCGAACCACCAACACAACCCATTACCCCGAGTTGGTTTTCAGCCGTGACGGTATACACTACCGGCGGCCTTACCGGGAGCCGTTCATCGTGCAGGGCGGGGCCGGTGATTTCGACGGGGTCAGCATCTACGCCGGTTCCCCCGTCGTGCACGGTGAAAAAATCCTCATCTACTACTCGGGGGTGAACTGGAGGTCGCCTGAGACCCTCCTTGAACTTGGGAACAGGGCCGGTGGTGCAATAGGACTCGCCACCATCCCCCTCGATGGTTTCGTCTCGCTCGACGGCAACAGGGGATTGGCCCCGGGCATGGCCTCTGATGGGAAGGGCCCGGAGAGCTTCAGCCAGGCGGTAACCCGTTCCTTCTCCTTCACCGGACGACAGCTTTACCTGAACATGAGGTCAGCGCTCCAGCAGTGGGGCGTGGGCCCCTGCGAGGTCCGGGTAGAGCTTTTGGGCCCGACCTACGAGCCACTGCCCGGTTACACATTCGGCGACTCCGATCCCATAACGGAGACGGGGATCTCGCAGGTTGTTTCTTGGAAAGGGGGTTCGCAAATAGATCACTTGGCTGGTGCCCCGGTCAAGCTAAGGTTCTACTTCAAGAACGCGAAGATCTACTCCTTCCAGTTCAGGTAAATTGCCCGGGCTATGATAGGCCTAGGAACCTCGCTGCATTGTCTCCAAGTATCTTTCCCTTCTCCTCGCTGCCAAGGAAAGAGGCTCCCCTCGAGATCATCGTCACCATCTGTGAATAGGTGCAGTAGCCCTCGGTCCACGGCCAGTCCGTTCCGAACATGATCCTGTCCGACCCGATCCCATCGACCAGCCTCTCCAGCATCAGCAGGGCCGTGGGCCAGGGCCAGTCTTCATCGTTCGCACCACCGATGTCGGGCGCGATGACGGCGATGTCGGTGTACAGGTTATCGTGGCGGTTGATCAGGTCGACTAGAAGCTCCAGGCCCGGGAAGGGGGGTTTCGAGCTGGTCATGCGCCTGTCAAGCCAGTTGAAACAGCCCCAGTGGGTGAGCAGGAAGTCGACGTCCTCGTGAGTTTCAGCCACCGGCTCGAACCGGGAGAGGAACTCCCCGTAATCGCACATGCACGCCCCGAGGTTTGGGTCATTCCATCGCTCGAAGGCCATTATGACCGGGAGACCGAGTTCTGCACACCTCCGGTACAGTACATCGTACCTTGGGTCGGATGGCAGCGTCGAGACGTAAGCGGGGAACATCTTGATTCCCCTTGCTCCCCTGGATATGTCATCCTCCACCCCCTCCATCCAGTCTTTCCTGCGGGGATCAATCCCATCAGTGAACCAGATGAACCTCTCGGGGTACCGCTCGTAGGCCCCTATGAAGTACTCCTTGTCGACGTCGATTCTAAGTGGGTCTCCATCGAGGTCCGGCAGGATGTCCCCGGGCTCGTAGCTGATGAGAATTGCCCTGTCGACGCCGGCGTCCTTCATCAGTCCGATCAGCATCTCCGGTGGATAGGATGGGTTCCAGACCGGGTTCTTTCCTATGCGCCTGAATATGTGGACCTGTACATCGATTATCGTGTTATCACAACCACATCGCCCTTATTTCGCTTCCCATTTATAGGATACATTTCGTTTCACGTAAGAGGTCAACTCTTTGGGTCATGCTCCCGAGAATGAAATGTCCCCGTCTCCCATTCTCTTCCCTCGGATACTGCTGGGGTTCATCGTTTTCATCTGTGCCGAGGTCTTCTCTGGTGCATCCGTCCATGTGGGGCTGTGGAGCCCGTGGACCTGGTTGGTGACCTTCTGGCTGTACTTCGGCCACTTCTTCCTCTTCGCCTCCCTCGCTGTAAGGACAGGGAGGACCTCTTTCTGGTCACTGTACCTCTGGGGAGTGCTGTTCGGTCTCTACGAATCCTGGATTTCCAAGGTCATCTGGCACGGATATGGGGGTGATGGCGATTTCGCCCTCGGGGCCCTTGGGCCGTACGGCTACGGCGAGATCAGCATGGTTTTCTTCTTCCACCCGCTGATTTCCTTCATACTGCCCCTTGCGATCGGGTGCCTTCTCTGCCCCCAGCTTCGCAGGATATTCCCCGATCTGGCGTGGTTCTCGGGGAGGACAGTAGGTGCCCGGGCAGTACAAGTCTGGCTTGTCATCAGCTTCTCCTCCATCCTCGCCATGAATTCGGGAGGAATCGTGAACCTGGGCATAAACTGGGCAATTGCCCTCTCGATTCTATCGATTCTCTACCGTCTTTCGAACCAGGACCTTGCATCGACTGATGGGCTGGACATTCTTGTCTTCAAGAATAGGGGAATGGCCGGGCTCGGCGTCTACCTGGGATCTCTCTATTTGATAACTTACTTCCTGCTTAACCCAGCGGGTCTACCTTCGCCCATTATACAGCTCTTAACCCTATCCTTCTATTCGGTTCCTATCCTCGGATTAATGCACCACCGTGCACGTGAACCGTTTCCCCCGGGAACCGGGCATGTTAAACCTAGAGAAATAGGTTTGATGAAGCTGCTCTTCCTGCTGATAATAGTCGGCAGCCTTGCATTTTCAAACATCGTGCAAATTGTGTATATCCCCGTGTTAGCGAACATGCTTTTCTGGACGCCGGCCGGGTTCCTTTTGCTGGCCATCTCAATTATCCGGATATGAAGTTCTATTCCAGGAAGCTGTACCCCTTGCTCCGATAGAAAATTCCCGTTAACCCCATTTTTTCTTCACCGCTAAACAAGGTCGGGATTTCTGGGAGAACTGCGACTACGATTCGACCGACGAGAATATCGAAAGGATTTCATCCTCGGTGTCCGAGCCCTTGCTCTTTCCCTTTTTGTGCCTTATTCTGGTACTCCTCTATCCACAGGTATCCGATCGTAATAGGGTATCAATGTTGTCTGGGCATTTCACCCGAACGCGACCTCGGGATTAAACTCTTCGCTTGCTGGGGATACTCACATCGTACACACAGACGGCCAAGTCCTTGGTCATCTGGAGAATGCCGAAACCGAGCCCATATACGTTGAGATGGTCTTTGGGCAGGATTCGAATAAACACCACCTCGCTCTCGGCAATATGCGGTGCCTGTTCGAGCGTCATTCTCAGAACCCTGGAGGATCCAAAGGCCCTGACTCCCTCCTCGTGGCTGAAGGGAAGGGTCTCGGCAGTGCCCTGGAACTGGACGACGTTTGCTGGAACGAATCGGAGAAAGTGATGCGGGAAGGGCACGACGAACGAGACGCTGGGATTGGTTCGTATGTTTTTGACCTTGACCATTCTGCATTCGGTTATCACGTACAGGGCGAAGGTCGAATCCGGGGGGGAGAGAGCGTACGCGACCCCGGTGGATTGGGATTTACCACTCGGGGAAACGGTTCCCAGGATGCCGAAGCTCTTCTTTCTCAGCTTTGCCTCGATCTGCTCGAAAGATAGCTGTCCTCCCATGGGGAGGATTTAGTGGATCTATCTAAAACATATATCGCGGATACGGGGCATCCACCGGAATGATCGGGCGTCTGACCAGCGTTCGCTTCGAACACCGAGGTTTGCATTTACATTTTTCTGAAACTCAGTAGCGACCTTTACCTTCCGTTCTACCCGTCCACGGACCAGGGCAACCTTGGACCGGTGCCGGGATCGAATGGAATTTATCATGTTTACTGGATGGGTCGGTCTATACGGTTGGAGGGTTCCCGTCCATCCGTGGTGGTGTGCGTTTGCCTGTGAATGGCGAGGTTGATCCCTGGGATGCCCGTGGGTTGGTTGAGGGGAGGCTTGCGCCAGGCGAGGATGTTATGCTGATCACCTGGACCGATGTCGCCAGGGACGGCACCTTCGGGGAGAGGTTCCTCTTCGTGACCTCGAGGCGTGTGACGGTCTTCTCGCCGGGGGAGACGTAGCCTAATGTCGAGGTTGAGCTGGGCGGGATCAAGAACGCCGCGGCGACGCACCGGGGATATCTGAGGAGAACATCGAGAAGCTGTTCCAGCCACTGTTTACCACCAAGTCTATGGGGCAGGGACTCTGTCTCTCTTTGTGCAGGCGAATCGTCGAGGGCTATGACAGAGAGATGCAGGTCGAAAGCGAGGTGGGAAGGGGAAACAAGTTTCCAGCGATTATCCCATCCAGAGGATCTGACCATATAAGGTCAAGGGATGGGGCGGTTGAGGCCTAGGATCGAGAGGACCTGGTTATCGGGTTGTATACCTCGATTTCGGGATGATGTGAGAAGTCTCGAACGTTGTCCGTGGCAATTTTTTTTATCCCGTTTCTCAGCATGTTGGCAATAATAGTTGCGTCATTACTCCTTATCGAATATTCCCCGGAGATGATCGCGCCCTCGAGGATGTCGTCGCGTTCGATGTCGATGTAGGTCAGGATCCTGGATGCGAACATGGACTTTAGTATCCTCTCTGCCTCGAGAGCCCCGAGGTTTCGGAGGTAGCCGTAGTGGGATTCGAGGGCGATTATCGTGTTGAACTCCATGTCCTCCGCCTCTCCGAAGAAGCTTTTTGCATCGAGGTTCTCTGGGTAATTGGCATCGTTTGCGAAGATGAATATATTTGAATCCACGAACATGGGGTTCATCTCCAGAGCTCCTCTTGGAGCTTTTTAGGATCGAGGGCCTTTCCTTGGCCGGGATTTCTTATTTTCCTTAGGAATTCGTCCTCCCCCCTCAGTACCCTGAGTTTGAGTTCGTCGTCGGAGATGTTCTCGAAGAACAGGGTGTCGCCCTCCTTGAGGTCGAGGGCGTCCCGGACTCTCTTGGGCAGTACTATCCTACCATTACTACCAATATCGGTTGAAGCCGTTACCATAAATACCATTAGTGATTACCAATTTTTAAATATATCGTTTGGCCTCATGCAAAGATCCTGCGAAATGATAATTTGCCATATATCGATACTGTGAAAAGTAGATAGCTATTCACGAAAACCATGTTGGATCTTGGCGGTGCGGTCATCATTTCACTGCCGGGTACATCGATCTTCGAGGAAAAAGCGATCGACATGCTCATCGAGGAGGTCGAGAAAAGGGCCAGGATACGCTGGACCCGAGTAAAGGACCCATCCGCCGATTTCCCGCTCATCTTCGTGGGGTAACTAGAAGCGTTGAAGTGCTTCACACAGGTAAAACTGGACGACCTTGATACAGAAAAGCCGGAGGGCTACCACATCAGGGTCGATGGTTCGAGGGTCTTCGTCGTCGGAAACGATCAAAGAGGTGTACTCTACGGCGTCGGATGGCTCCTGAGGTGTCTTGAAATGAGGACCAACCTGCAATACTGCTAAAACGAAAAAACCTCCAAGCAAATCCCTAAGATACCTGGACCATGAGCTTCAACCAGTACCCGACGATCACGGAAATGGTTCCACGAAGCTCTTGATCCAGGTCGGGATCACCCGTGTCAACTTTTAGTTGAGGTGTACACTCCAGCTTTGTTCTCGTGGCGACGACCACAATACGCCCTTTCCCGACCTTTTTCACTACCCTCGAGCTTATCTGCTGGTTGCCCCTTCCCAGGATGAATCCCTGCTGCCCCAGGGGGCTAATGATTATCGCCCCCGGAAGCCCCTCCAGCTCCTCTAGTATCCTTTTCTCTGATACATCTGCCGCCAGCAGCTTTCCATTTAGCACCAGGTCAACTCCCAGCAGGGTTCCGTTGATTCCCATCTCTCTCAGGATCGCCCCCGTCGTCGTCCCTGGACCGATGATGTAAATCTGGTCATTCTCAATGCTTTCGACGATGCATCTGGCTATTCCTCTCTTGTCATCCTCCTCCGATAATGACTCGATGAAGAGCTTCGATCCCTGCCTGAGGGTTGGCTCGTAGGGCGTCATGGCGTATCCCCTAAGCACGCTCTTAAGCTCATTATCGCGAAAGGCTCCCTCGTCAACATCCATGACCTCTGCCTCCCTGGTGGGTAGGTTATCTTCAAAGAACCTGGCGGCCAGCATTCCAGCATCTGCCGGTGTATTTCCAAATACCGCCGAGTATATCTTCACACCGGCGGGGACTCCCAGCACGGGTACCCTCGATCCGGCGACCTCACACACATCCCTTGCAGTCCCATCCCCGCCTACGAAAAGGACCAGGTCCACCTCTTCCTCGATCATATCGGAGACCGCCCTCTTGGTATCAGTTCCCGTGGTCCTGCCACCAGAAATGCTCCCTATGACCCTCGGCTTACACCCGCAACTTTTGGCAATGTCCTCGCCCATTTCCCCGGGGTAGGTCAAGATCTCCAGGTTAACGCAGGTTGCCCTAAGCACGGACAGGGCCTCCATAGCTCGATCGGGGGAGATCGGGGTTGCCCCAAGCTTAACTGCCCTCTGGAGGATCTCATCTCCATCGGTTCCCTTCAGTCCGACCCGGCCCCCCATCCCGGCGATGGGATTCACAACAAGGCCCAGCTTTGCCATTTCATCCAACCCCTATAACCAAGGTCCTTTTATGCCTGAATAGATCATCCTGATTTCCGGACTAGCCAGCTCTCTGAGGGCGTGTGCTCATCCACCATCGTGGTTCGAACCTCTTCAACCAAGCCCGGGTGTTCATCGGCGACGTTCCTGGTCTCCCCCACATCCTCCTTCAGGTTATACAATTCCATTTCCCCTTCCCCGTGGCGAATCGCCTTCCAGTCCCCCATCCTGACTGCCTGGTGGAAACCTTCCCTGTAGAATTCCCAGTAGAGGGACCTGTCGGAAAGGTCCTGGTCCTGGTTCAGCAGAGTTGGCAGTATGCTAGTGCCATCTACATTCCCGGGGGATTCCACACCGGCAATGGCTGCAGCGGTGGGGAAGAAGTCGGCGAAGTACCACGGTGCATCGCTTACACCCGCCGGGACATGGCCAGGCCAGCGCACTATCATGGGAACCCTGATTCCGCCCTCGTAGAGCCTGCCCTTGTTCCCGCGGAACGGACCCAGGCTGTTGAAGGTACCGTCCCAGTTTGATCCCGACCCGTTGTCAGAGCAGAAGAAGATTATCGTTTTCTCATCGATTCCCTTTTCCTTCAGGAGCTCAATTATCCGGCCGACATCTCTGTCCAGTCGTGAGACCATGGCAGCGTATGACTTCTCCCTCTCTGACCATGGTTTATTCGCATAGTTCCCAAGCTCCGGGACAACGAACTCGCCGTGGGGAATCGTGTAGGGCAGGTAGAGGAAGAACGTTTCTCCCGCGCGTCTCTCGATGAAATCGAGTGCGAACTCGGTGAACATGTCGTGTGAATATTCCTTCCTACCTCCATCCCTGTTGCCCTCCAGCTCGACCTTCTCCTCGTCCCGCCACAGGTAGGGGGGATAGTATGTGTGGGCCCTCCTCTGGTTCAGGTATCCGAACCACTCATCGAAACCCTTCTTGTTAGGGGTTCCGGGTGTACCCGGTTCGGCGACCCCCCACTTCCCCGTTATGCCTGTCGAATATCCAGCCCCCTTCAGGACTTCCGCCACCGTGGTATCCTCCTTCCTCAGATACTCCCGGCGCTGGGCAGGGCCGTTGTCGAGAACCATGATGCCCCCCTTCATGGCGAAATTGCCACGTATCCGGGTGTGTCCCGTATGCTGGCCGGTCATGAGCACGCTTCTGGATGGTGCACAAACGGCGCTGCCCGAGTAGCAATCCGTGAAGCGGGTGCCCTCCGCGGCCATCCTGTCGATATTGGGCGTGGCTATGTTCTTCTGTCCATAGCATCCCAGGTCGCAGTACCCAAGATCATCCGCCAGGATGAAGATAATATTCGGTTTTTCCACATCCTGCGGCAATGAACCCTCTTGCTTGCTCATGGAGTTGATTAGAGATGATCCTTCTTTAAATATCATCCAGGTCGCATTACCAGAATACCACAATGAAAGAGCTGGCTTGCCCAAAGTTTTCCCGCTCTGGGCAACGGAGAGGGCTAGCGCCCAGTCCTTGTGGTCGAAATCTCCCTGTAATAACGCCTTTTGATCATCAGGGCCCAGACCAGGCTCCCCGCCATTATTGCCACGCTGGTGACCACTAACCACTCGATCAAGTAAACCCAGACGAGGGCATTCTCCTTTACCCTAATTGCCCTCACGTTCAGTTCTCCCCAGGCGGCGTTCACATCCTCGAAGATCTCTGCTGCCCCGTCGTAGTCGTCCTGCCTGAATAGCTCCTCGGCCTGCTCCTTTACCTCGTGAATTGACTCCATCTCCAGGTAGAGATCAACCGTACTTATTCCGAATTTTTCGATGAATTCCAGGAGCGATACCATCAGGGATGCCTTTGATATGTACGTGTTGATCTCCTCCCTGATCCTGTGGGCCTTGTATATATCCTCCGGTATTTTCTTTCCAGCACCGAAATAGGCGAGGTATATGACGAAGTCCTGCCACCAGTCCCACTCGAGCCGCATCCTTGCTCCCCCTCCCAGGCTGGAGAAGACCTGAGTTTCCCCCACGACACGGCCATTCCCCTGGTTCCACCAGGCGAGCCAGGGATACCTCTCTTTCCCTAGGGTTGCCTCTGCAACCAGATCGGCCCCCTGTTTTAACAATACCTTGTTCAGAACGGCTATCGGGGGAGCTGAAGCCCACTGCAGAGTTGCCAGGGGATGGTCCTCATCCATGAAATCGGGACTGAGGGCCTTTGGGATCGAGGGGTTATATGCTGGGAGACACTCGAAGGGAAGAATCGGCTCCAGAACAGTCTCACCCCAGGATGGGTTATCCTGCTCCCCCTGCCCGCCCCAGGACGCGTCACCACCCCACATTGACAGCGCCATTCCGTCCTCTACCACGGCATCCACCCACCAGTTAAGCCACCTCAGGTCGAGCCTGACCTCGGGCTGCAGGGGGTGGCTGTGGGGAGCATCGTGGAGGATAAGCAGGTCCCTTTCCTCCACAAGCTGCTCGTATGTCCTGGGCATGTAGATCCTCAGCCGCCTGTTAACGGCGCTTGGATCGATTGCACCCTGCCATATGGCGTGGGCGCCCACCGTCTGGACGCCCAGGATATTTATGCTCGGGTCGGAGGAAAGTATCAGGTCCCTACGACCCGACTCCCAGGTGGACGCCCGGCATAAGTAGAGGACGTCCACGAAATCGGGCTCTCCTGCCGAGAAACCAATGGGTACAAGTACCAGGAAAATTAAAGGAAACGCGTACAACCTGCGAAATCTCAGAGGCAAGGCCACCTGAAATTACGCCCAAGGTCTAAAAATATCGTCTTTGCCCGGTTCAGGCCCCCCATGGATAATGGTGCGGGTAAGATCATCACCGATATATTCCCCAAGGTAGAGTAACCTCTCCACAAGATCCTCCGGCGGCTCCCCGGTTCCAGTGCCCCCGTAGAGGTTGTTCTCAGGGATCTCCGGCATCCCGCGGTGGAATAGCTCTGGAGGGCGCATGTTATTCATGATAAGCTTCCATTCACCCGTTACCAGGCACCTCTCGCGCATCTCGCGGTGCTTCCCATCCCATATCCGGTAGGGATTGTTCTGTATCATTACCTCCCGATCCCAAGAAGATCTATTTCCGATGACAAGGTCCTTGGCGCTCCTTCCGTGGATCTCCTCTGGCCAGCTCTGATCACAGAGGTCCAGGATCGTGGGGCACAGGTCCACGTTGCTGACAACCCCGTCGACCACCTCCCCCTGGGGAATCACCCCCGGCCAGCTGATTATCAGAGGGACATTTGACGATTGGTCGTAGCAGAGCCTCTTCCCGTGCTCGTTCCAGCGCTGCGGGTAGTTCTCCCCGTGGTCCGAGGTGAACACGATTATCGTGTCCTCCCTCAGGCCGGCAGTATCCACAGCACTGAGAAGCCTTCCGATGTTGCGGTCTATCCTGCGGACCATCGCATGGTAAACGGCCTGGTCATGGGGTGTAATCATGCTCTTGTAGAATTCGACGTCCTCAGCAGGCGCGGTCTTGGGCCCGTGGGGAGGGTAGAAAGAGAGCAGACAGACGAAGGGGTTGTCTCTATTTCTCCTGATGAAATCGATAGCAAAATCCGTCTCCTCATCGACGCGGTAACTGCCATAACCATTACCCGGCTCAACTTTGGGCTGGTCACCCCCCGACTGTATCTCTCCCGGTTCGGGGAAGGTGGGCTCGTTGACTATCCAGTGGCCCCAGCCCGTCTCGTAGCCGTGCCAGACGTCGAAGTACTTCGGTATCGGGCGCCGGCTTACGCCCAGGTGCCACTTTCCTATGTTGCACACCTCGTGCCCATTTTCGTGCATCTCCTGCAGCCAGGTGAAGTGGTGATCTGGGAGGTAGAACTGGGTGTGGGGGTTGCAGTTATCCACCACGCCCGTCGCGCTGGGGTACAGGCCCGTCATGATGCTCGAGCGGCTCGGGGAGCAAACAGGCTGGGATGCGTAACAAGACGTGAACCTCACTCCTGTCCTGGCGAGCCCGTCAAGTGCAGGTGTCTTGACACTGTCGTTCAATCCGTAGCAACCGATTGTGCTGGCCCTCTGCTGGTCCGTTATGATGAAAATGACATTTGGCATTGATCTTTCACCGGGGATTAAAATTCTCACCACCCCGCTTCTTAAAAGAAATGGTAGTAATAGCGGCAGCTTCCGATCTTGGTGAAAGAGTTGCCATCATTGGCACGCAAACGATAAATTATTGTTGATAGCTTATGGTTTCAGGAGTGGAAATCTCATGAACTCAACTAATACCGTTGGCTTTGAATCCGATTTCCCCCAGAGGCCATGGGACGTGAAAAGGCAGACGGGCCGCTTCGTGGGGGGTAGACCCGTGCTTTTCCTCGAGGATTCCTGCATCCTGGCCATGGAAAAAGTAGAACGCACCCTCCATCCCCTGTCGAAAGATCCCGAACCGATGCGGATCTCCCTGCCAATTGAGGGAATGACAAACCCCGTGGTCCGATCCCTCGTTCCCGCTCCCGGCGGCAGGAAGTTCTACGCCTACGTTTCGGGAACCTACCGTGGGAAGACGCTTTTCATGGTTTACGGGACCGCGGACGGGAGGGAACTCGAGCCCTTACATCTTGACCAAATCACGCCGGATGAGATGTGCTCCATACTTGAAAATCCCGGGGAGCCCGACTTCAACAACATACTCGTCTTTGACTCCGAGAATGGGCGATCCTTCCCTCCCTACTACTGCACCTTTTTCCGGGTCTATTCCGGAGATCAATATCCCTACGGTGGGATCGCGATTAACAAGAGTCCGCAACCGAGGAGGGCTAAGATATTGAGGTCAGAAGATGGGCTCAGTTGGGAGAAGACTAAAAATTCCATTCGCGAGGTCACCTTTGAAAGCAACATGCCATCCTATGACCCCTTCGGGGACAGGTACCTTCTCTACCTGAGGCTCTGGGACCCGCCGAAGAAGCCCGTCTCGGGCTGGCGCAAGGTCCTCTTCAGCGAGTTGCTCAAGGATCAGAACGGCGGTAAATGGACCGAGGACGAGCTGGTACTCGAGGCCGACCAGGATGATGGACCCGCGGCCGACATCTACTTCATGCAGGTTAGCGGGTACGCCGGCTACTACATCGGCCTCCCGGCAGTCTACCACAGGGCGGCATGCCACGACCTGTCCATGCAGGGCACCATACACGGGCAGCTTGCCGCCAGCCTGGATGGAAGGAACTGGGAAAGGGTTTCACAGGGCCAGCAATTCCTCCCGCTGGGAGAGCCCGGCGCATGGGACTCGGGTATGGTCTGCCCCATTTGCGGACCCTTCATGATCGGTGATAAGCTCCTGTACTACTACAGCGGGCAGGTTAACAGGCACGATGAACCCCTGCCCAAAAATTACCACAGGGACTGCGGCATCGCGCGGCTGCGCCTGGATGGTTTCGTTTCGCTGGATGCAGTGGGAGAGGGCGGAACGGTACTGACGACGCCCCTCTGGCCCAGGGGCAAATATCTCTTCGTCAACGCCGACGCCCGTGGTGGGGAGATCAGGGTTGAGGTTCTGCAGGACTATACCTACATCGAGCTGAAGGAATTCGAGGCGGGAAAGAAGGGCAGGGGCCTTTTCAGGGTGGAGAACTGCATTCCCTTCACGGGCAATTCAACATGCCATCGCGTGGAGTGGAAAAGTGGGGAGAATTTCTTCGACTCCTTTCCAAAGGGCTGGAATTCACCGGAGGCCCATGCAGAGACCAAGGGCAGGCACCACTTCACGGAACGGGCCATATCTCTCAAGTTCTACCTCAGAAATGCGAAGCTCTACAGTCACTGGTTCGCTGATGAGGAGGGCTCACCCGATGAAGGACGCCTTCTTCCGGTCGGTAAGAATAAGGGTTAGGCGGATTCTCGTTATACTTCCCCTCGTGATCCCCGGATATCCCCCATGGTCAACTGTACAGGTCAGGGCTCAAATCCCCGTCTTTAGAGATCCCTCTTGAACGTCCCGTGATGGACGCCATGTTTATATGCTGGTCTATCCCTTTTACGATGGTGAGGAATTATGCCTCCGAATGATTACCTGAGGAACGTTACAGTATACAGGGAGGCTGGTCGCTTTGCAGGTTGGCCTGCAAATCACGGCATATGGTCCTGGGGCAACGAAATCGTTGTTGGATTCAAGCTCGGCCACTACAGGGAGAATCCAACCGGGGGCCATGCCATCGACAGGGAGAAACCAGATACCCGGCGACAGGCTAGGAGCCTGGATGGAGGAATGACCTGGACGGTCGAGGTGCCGTCTTTCGTTATGGAGGGCAAGGAACCGGAACCAGTTGATCCCACGGAACCCATTGACTTCAGCAATCCGGATCTAGCGGTTAAGTTTCGATCTAGCCACTACCACTACTCCACCGATCGCTGCAGAACCTGGCAAGGTCCTTTCAGAATTCCGACCTTTGGCCGCGATAGCCTGCTTGCCCGCACAGATTACATGGTGGAGGGGGAGAACGAGCTTACGGCATTTTTGGCAGCCAGCAAGGACGACGGAGACGAGGGACAGCCCCTGTGTGTACGAACCGAGGATGGAGGTATGACATGGGGCCTGGTTGGTTGGATCGGCGGACAACCGCCCATAAATACATACGGTTATGCGATCATGCCATCAACCGTCAGGCTCAGGAGCGGGGCCTACCTTACCATGATCCGGAGGGCGGGCGTCTTCGACGGAAAGAAGAAATGGTGGCTGGAGGCCTACCTTTCCCCCGACAGGGGCTCGACCTGGTACATGCTGGACCGCCCGCGAATAGATAACGCCGGCAACCCCGCCAGTATGATCATCCTTCAGGATGGCAGGATCGCACTAACCTACGGCTGGAGGAGACCACCGTACGGGATCCGGGCCATGATTTCGAACGATGATGGCCAGACCTGGAGCCCCGAATTTGTGCTGCGACATGACGGGGCAAGCTGGGACCTTGGGTACCCGCGCACCATCCAGAGGACCGATGGCAGGTGCGTCACCGTATACTACTACCACGACCATGAAAGCCCCGAGAGATACATCGCCGCAACGATCTGGAATCCGGGCAGCTGCAAAGTTAGGGGCTGAACCACAGACTTCGAGAGAAGTACATTGGATTCGGGTTACACCACGGGCATGGATCAGTAGATTTAAGAGAGAACACTGTAGTTCCGTGGGGATCTACTAAGTGGAGCTCCAGAATGATCTATAGAAAGATCTTCGTCCTTCTCGCAATACTACTGTTTTTGAGCCAATCCGTTGGGTATTCCGCCACTGGGGAGCCTTCTGATGAAGAGAGCATTGGTAGATGGGTTCAAGTCAATAACTCCCCCATCGTCGGCGAGGGTGGGGAAACAAAAATCGAGCCCCCCTGGAGGAACCAGGGGAGCTTTGATATCTGGAGCGCGAAAGAAACGAGCTTGTCCCACCACTCCCGCCAATTCGACAACAATATGAGAGACGATCTAACAGACGCCAGATACGAGTTCAAACTACCGCAGTTCCCGAGGGAGTTAAGCCCAGAACAGTTCGTGAATCTAACGGCATCGGGAGATGCTAGCGGCTACATGAAAAGTGGGTACGCCGTCTGCGCGTTGGAATTCTGGTCCGAGGGCATCACCATGGAGGGCAAACTTTCGGATGGAACCAAGACACCCCAGCCAGGGCGGAGAGGGCCTAATATGGCCATAGACGTTATCGATGACCCAGAAGCACCCTGGACCCTGTTGGCTCCCAGCAGCGATACCCTAACATTGACCTTTCATGTGCCGGAGGGAAGAGATGACTCTGAAATCAGTATCACCGCGTTCCTGTGGAACGGTATAGAAACGTACGTGACGTGGGTCTACCGATACGAGGAAAAGGCGAAGGAGGTAGAGGAATGCACACCGGACACAGCAAGAACCGAGTTCCTCCTTGACATCTACATAACCCAGCCCAACTCCACCAAGATCAAGGTCAACGGCACGGGTCTGGATCCCATCAATATCACAATGCTAAACACCCCACCTCCCTACCTGGAGATCAGCGTGGATCAAATGATACCGGTGGAACGAGACGGCAGCTACCGGGAGATGGAGGTTAACGCCAGCCTCGACATCGTTAAGGCACCAGGACTCGTTCTACCGGCCCAGGAAACCATATTCTTTGCCACAAAAAGCGGGGAGGTAAAGGTAGAATGTTTTAAGATTACCCTTAACCTCCTACCCGCCGAATGGCTCGTGATGCATTATCTTGCCGCAGACACACACCCCGACATTCAACGGGGGATGGCGGGATATTTCGAGGAGATCTGTGGGGTATCGAGACAGTACGGCAACCCCAAGGTCGGGATAATGGCCCTTGTGGATTTGAAGCGTGACCATGAACTCAACCCAGATCTTTTTGGCATAGCCAGGATTCCCGGGAATAACGCCCAGCTCTATCGAATCGTTGATGGTAGGCTCATTCGAGTTGGGGGGAGCTGGGGATCCACCAACATGAGCTCCCGAAAAACGCTGAAACGGTTCTTGGACGAGTCCACCAATCTAATTCCGGCCCCACATACCCACCTAATTATGGGTGATCATGGAAGCGGGATAGAAGGATTTGTCGTTGACAGCTCTCACGGCAACAGCATAATGACGGTACCCGAACTGGGTCGTGGCCTCGCTGGGCACTTTTTGGATGTCATAAGTTTTGACGCGTGTTTCATGGGACAAGTAGAAGTCCTCTATGAGCTCAAGTACAGAGCCAGATACATTACTGCCTCTGAACGTCCAACAACGAGTGCTACCATCATTGGCTCAACCGTTCTACCAGGAGGTCTTGCCTACAATGATTTCCTCAAAAACCTATGTGTCGATCCCCAAATCGATGTACTAGAGTACGTGAAAACGATAGTGGACTCATATGGCAGAAGATACGGAAGTGGGGGCTTTAGGGCAATTGACGGTTCATACTCGGCTGTTGATTGCTCCCATCTAGATGATCTCGCAGATGCGTTGGATGATCTTGCCTTTGCAATTGAAGATCGTCTTAAAGCTGGCAGTGAGATCTTCAACAGAACACTTTCAGAGGTCGTGGAAAGGTCTTGTGAAGCCCACGATGATTTTCCATACACCGATATCAAGGACTTCGCTCATAAGATAGCCACTAACAATCAGGGAGTGCTTAGGGGTCTGAAGGAACCGGCCGAATCTGTTATTCGTTCCCTTGATGCTGCTGTTGTAGCCAATGTTCAGACCAGATCTGATGCGACTGCAGACTCAAATCCGTCCTGCTATAATGGATTGACCGTGACTATTTGGAGGAAGGGAATTGGAGGCAAGTCCCGAGATCTCCATAATATGTATCTTTGGGTATTGAAGGAAACGCAATTTCACCGTAAAGCACCCCACTGGCACGGGTTTATTGACCATTACTCACGCTCCATGCCCACAATGCCGGCCTCCAACGGATTGTGGTTCGTCCTCACCCATCTTGAAAAAGAGCTGTATCTACATGTATATGATTCCGAAGGCAGGCACATCGGATATAATCCTGGCTCACCAGTTACCACCAAGATCGATTCTGATATCCCAGAATCCATGTATCACGACTTCAGAAATGGAACGGAGATTATCTTCGTCCCCCCGGAGATAACGGAGTTCGAGGTCGTCGTTGACGGCGGGAGCATGGAGGAACCGGAGGAATCATACGAACTGATCTATGAGGTGGTATCGAATAACCAAGTGACATACTCCGACACCCTGACATCCGAGATTCGGGTGGGCACCAACCACTCCACCCCGGTAGAGATCCAGGGTAACGTGATGGTTTTAGGGGAAACCATTGTCCAGGGTGATCCTGAGTACAATGGAGAGTTAGAGGATCCCGACCTCCCGAATTGGTTCAGGGAAAACTTCCGGTTCCTACTGCCCCTTGTCGATCCCCTTATACCACTCATGCCCTCCGGATTACTGCCCTTCTTTCCCTTTTTCGTACTGGGATTACCCATCCTCTTGGTGCTCCTCTCCGGTGGACTGATAATGAAACGGAGAAAATTGAAAGGTCAGGGCCAACGATCAGAAGTTCCCTGACCAAAACACTACACACTCTATTGCGGAGTCCTTCCTGTAGGATTGCAGAGTCAAGACTACTGTGGAAAGATGACCCCATCCGTATTCCACCAGTACCTATTCTAGTTCTATTCAATATTGGAAAAAACGCTGGGGAGAGGTTTCAAATCCACTCGCTAATGATCAGGAGACGGGCCTACAGGGAGGCAGGTACAACCAGATACAGGGGATAATATCCGTCAGGGTCTACCGGGAACAATTATGTCCATCACTCTATGTCTTTTAGCATCTCGAGTCGCTTGATGAGGGTATCGATGAGCTCGGGCGAG
>Ga0180434_10000434_pt1 | contig 61431 bp, 80 predicted proteins | sample SS_ome_7_FD_132453 | JGI IMG/M metagenome (GOLD analysis project Ga0180434, IMG submission 132453) | Hypersaline lake sediment archaeal communities from the Salton Sea, California, USA - SS_1_D_2 metaG | ecosystem: Environmental > Aquatic > Non-marine Saline and Alkaline > Hypersaline >...
GACTAGGTAGGTCTGAGTACTCTCGAAAGTATCTAAACACGTTGGTTGATTGTGGAGAAATTGAGGTTATGCCTACGACTGTAGTAAATTCTGTTGGGGCATGTCTGGCGCTTGGGAGACACAACTACGCTTTGGAGATTTATTCTCGTGCTTTGAAATCGATAGAATTTACCAATGAGTTTCAGTTCTGTGACATTGAGTTAGCATCCTGTTTGGCAAGACTCAGCTTTATGCTTCAAAACAACCTGAGAGATAGTAAGGAGTTCAAGCCAACTCTCAGAATTTTATCATCTGGTAAGGGGCTTATGTTTTTGAAAATGAAGGATTACCTTTCCCCTGTTGGAGGCTATATATCTCCATGATCGAATTCTTGAAATTGTTCGAATACGATGAATATGATGAATACGACCCTCTAGAAGAGTTGGACCTTCACTCAGAAGCCATTAGTGGCGACTTTTACCATGGATCAGGTTGTGAAGAAGGCGAAGATCCTTTTGAAGATTTTGATATGGATTGGACCGAATGGGGTGCAGTCTGGTTAACTAACGAGAAGTATATTGCGGTCGAGTTCGCAACTGGATACAGAGAGCCTCCAAAGGCTTTCGTACATACGGTACGCCTGACAGAGCCACTGACTGTATGTCGGATTGATATAAGCGATTTTGAACAGATGCAAATGGAGTTTGGGATTGATGACCTTCGAGAGATGATTCCTCATTTAGAGGGAAAGTATGATGGTTGGGTGACTACAGGAGCTATTGGTATGAACCAATATGAAGACTATGCGATTTTCAATGCTGATAAGTTAAGAATTGTAGACACAGAAGAGATTCCAACTAATTATTGATATGGCAATCATTACCGAGAATTACACCCTTGACGAGCTGAAGGCTTGGATTCGTCGAAAGCTTGGAGGCGCTATTTGGCGTCTTGAGGGTATGAGTGAGTCGGACGATGTGATCGAGGATGGTATTGGAGATGCGCTCATGCGTTACAATTACTACTGCCCTATGGTTCAAGTTGAAATGATTGAAAACAGCGGGGTTCAAAATGGTTTCGACCCGATCAGTTACAGTGCAGGTAATGTAAGTCCTTTGTATTCAAGTTCTTATGACCTGACTAACCCCGGCTTTGGTGTATGGCGAGTCGATTTCCTTGATCATCTACAGATTCTGAATGGTGACCTTGGACGAAACTTGACGGGTGTTCAGCTAATCGGGGCAGTGGGTTCTGGTGAAGTAGCTCAGTTATTGACCCAGATCAAATCCTATCGTAGGGCAACAACGAACGATCCTCATTGGTATTGGGATGAGGATATCCAGAAGCTCTACATCAAAGCTAATTTTGAACGTGCCTGTGTGTGGACTTATGTCCCTCGTGCTTTTGAGAAGATCCGATTAGTCCATAAAGATTTTGTAAAGCGTTTTGCATTGGAGTACTGCCGTAAGCAACTTGGAATCAATCGACGTAAATTTGCCGGTTCTGTTAGTGGACCAGGAGGAACAGCCATCGAGTTGGACGGGCAGCAATTAATCGACGAGGCAGATGCAGCGTTAGAAAAAATGGAGGAAGAACTTCTGAGCATGACACCTCGTCAAGTTCCTGTTTGGGATTAATATGAAAACATTCTTTTTAATATTGATCTTACCATTCTTGTGCTTAGCCGATACCGATCAAGAGGCACTTATCGAAGCAACGTACGAGTATAAGGTAGCTGAGCTGCATGTTCGGTTACTCCAAAAGATTGAGACCGTAAACGATGCGGAGCTTCTACTGGCGCGTATGCACTTAAAAGACAAAGAGCTGAAGTGGTATGAGGCAGAAGCTAAAGTCAGAGGCGAAGACGTTTCTGACTACAAGAAGCAACGTCACTTAATTTGGGCAAATTACTATCGAGATCGGTTCAATAGATTAACAAAAATTGGAGCATCGACTTCGGAGCGCGTCAGGGAATATCTGAAGTACGAGAAACATCTACAACTGGCGCAGCTTTATTAGTATCTATCCATATGAGCTTGGTTGACAAACTTCTCGCAGAAGAATTCGAGACACCTACCACAAGGACTCCGAAGGGCAAAAGGAATAAGAAGGGTCCTGTACCCAAGAGAACACCTATACAGCCACAGGAAAGCGTAGGCGATCGTTTGCGAGAGTCTGTCAATCAGGGGAAGGGCATTACCTTGTCGTTATCAGAAGCTCGTGAGATTATTCAGATCGTTGAGAATTCAGAGATTGATCCCTTTTCTTATGGAGGTCAAGGTAAGATCAATACTCAGGATCTACGCACGTTGGGTCTGAAAATTTCAACTACTGACGATGAAGACGATCTAGATGATCCGTTCGGAGATGGTGTCGATCCTGAAGAAGATGTGTTGGATATGTGCTATGGCACAAATGGGAATGACACAATCCCTGTAGCGGCGGCTGTTACAGCTCCTGAAGCAACCCCAGGAGGAGACGAGGATATCCCTGCTGAGGTTATGCAGACCATTACGGCATTGATGTCTGATGACGACGAGGAGCCTATCCATGATGCGACGAAACTGCGTGATGCTTTCAAGAATGCGGGTAATATCACTCCGGGGGAAGAACAGGAAGAACCGGAACCTACTCCGGGGGTATCTTCTCAAAAGCCTAGAATCAACATAGATGGTAATACGGCTGTTGAAATCAGAAAACGTGTTGGTGAGAGCATGCCAGCAAGGAATGTCCCTCAAGTAAATGAGAGCAAAGCTGCAAAGGCTAAGCAAGAACGTGCTGCTAAAGAAGCTGACTTCCTAGCACGTATCGGTAACCTCGGAGGTTAATAAATGGAGTTCCTGTCTATTTTTGAGGAGCCTCCTAAAATACATAGAAGACTTGGGGGATATGTTGTGGACGGGGATTATTCTGTTATTCCCCGTTAACCTTTCTTCTTGAGTAGGGGCAAGCCACCTCTACCTTCTATTACCTTAAACCCTTCTGGTATCTCTGGGACAGCAGATTTGATACTGTTGCCGAAATAATAACGTGGGTTATTCGACCCAACTGTTTTATTCAGGTAGTAGGTTTTACCATTTGAAGACGTGTAAGTGTATGTCTCCGCTAACAGACCTTTGACTATCTCTTCCATCAGACCCGAACTCTCCAGAGGAAACTCAAACCGAATGACTCGGCTTTGTTGATTGGCAGAATGGACTTACGCGCATAAAGTGTTTCGTTTTGTGTCCATAGCCCCATCTCTCTAAGGGTGTTACCATTAGCTTCGTTCTCTTCAAGTACACACTCGAAACGAACCACAAAGTCTTGAGGGTAGTCAATGTTCTCCACTACCTTCTTGTAGTTACCTTGGTTAGGATCGATGATGATCTCATTCTCACCTCCGTCGAAAGTCTCATCCGGTTGAGGCGATAACGTTGTGTCGGTGAATCGAGGGACAGCATTGAATGTTCCCCAGCTTACTTTGTTGATTGTCCAAGGCTGTACAGAGGCACCAGAGTCAAAGTCTCTACCAGTCATTGCATTTGCCATGACCTGCCTACCGGAGTTCACGACCAGATTAGCTTGTAGATTGATCTCCCTATGAAGTTCAAAGAGTTGCCGATCATTTGGGTTGTCCATGATGCGCTCCCTAGCTTCTACTTCGTTATCGAAGATTCTGAAAGCATCTCGCTCAGAGACTGGGATTCTGACACCGTGACGTGTGATGAATGGTTGGACCGTGACATTACCCGAAGGTAGCGGATACTGTTCCTCAAGATTAAGTGTTTCCATTTGTTAGAAAAGAGTTCTATCTATAGATATGAACGAAGACGAAGAAAATTCTGATCTTAAAAAAGAACCTAAGAAAGAGACCCTTACCAAGGTTACCAAGAAAAAGGTACCCAAAAAGAAAGTCGCGTCAAAGAAACAGGTTGAAAAGCTAGAGACTGTCGTTCTAAGAAACAGGATGTTTCAGCTTCTCAATGTGGAAATCAAGGACAGGTCTGGAAAGTTTGTAGCGATTTCAATCCCTGCAAGAAGTGATAAGACTTGGCCAAAACTGGATGATTATGGAGCTGATGTCAAAATCAAAGTAAAGCGTAAACTCCTTCAAGTCTTAGGTTAACATGTCTCTTGCACTGATAGAACTCGATACGAATTATCCTCCTACATGGGAGGGTACAGAATGGTCCGCGATTACTCCTGTTAACGCGAATTACACGAAGCTACGCCCGACAGAAGGTCAAGACCCTGTTAATTATCAGACCTATCAGAAGTCACAAGGAGACTTGTTTCACAGAGACCTTGCTCTTCAGCAGAACATCCAGAAGTTAGCTGATTACCTAGAGCAAACAAATGGCATGGTGATAAGCTGTCCGACTACCATGCTAGCACCATCGACAGAGTTAGACATTGGTGCGCTCTATAAAGGGGATTTCAATTTCTACAAGGTTGTTGCAGCATCAGCTTCTGTGCGTTTTGGAAGTTCTTCTGCTGATACGGGTGTTCGTGTCAGGCACACCGCATATGATGGAGGTGGTAGCCTTATTGGGACACGAGAAGTTGCAGGAGAAGTTACGACCACAAAAGGTTCTGTCTATCGAAATCAGGAACCCTCCCACTTCAGCACCAACATTGTTCAGACACCTATTATCACAATCTACAACGATAGTGCATCTTTTGTGGGTATGTCAGGTTGGGTAGCTTTGGTGCCTATCCTAGATGATGACCCTGAGATTGATGGTTTGTTCGTAGGTGTTGGAACCCCAATCACAGTCAGCGATCCAGCTAATCTAGGCGAAGGTCCTACGAATCCTACAATTGAGTTTACACTAGCTTTCAGCGCACCTGATCAGTTCACGACACCATTAGATGGAGATTATTGGGCAACAGAGCTGGTCGATGAGATTAATGGTCATCCCATTTATACGAATGGGTTACAGACGTATATCGCAGGGGAACCTGCCTCTCCTGAGGGGCTTCGAGTGTATGACACAGCTTATGCAGCTATCTATGACACAACCCAACTGAACTATCGTTTTGGAAATGCTTCCGGGGATGTGATAAATCCATTGACCACATCAGGGTTTATCTATTATGAGTCAATTCCTGGTAACACCCCACAGCTAGGTACATTGACAACAGCCTAATGAGCACTCATTTTAACTGGCGTGTACAGTACGGTAGGGAATCTGCGACCCCCAAGTCAAAAGCGACAGCAGCTTTTAATTCATTAAGGTTCGAACAGAGGTTCGATAATGGTATTGGATGGGCGGAACATAAGTTTAGGTTCATCAATGCCGAAGATCTTGGAGATGCAATCGAGGATCTGGAAGGTGATACCATATCCTTTAGGATTACAAATACGGATGATTCTCAACAATATGAGTGGAAACATCAAGTTGTTCAGGCGTTTGTCGATTACGATGCAACGGAGGGGTTTCCTGTTAGGGTCTTAACAAAAGATCTTAAGAATAAGCTTAACTTAGATGAGCGTAATATAGCACACCGCTTCGAGGATTCTTTTACGGAAAAGGTTAAGTCGATTGTGAAGGAAAGCGGTTTGAAGACTGATAAATGGGAGAGCGCTGAGCCTATTGAAGAATTCAAAGTACTGCGTCAGATGAATATGACTGACTATATGTTCATCACACAACAGCTCATACCTAGAATACCCGAAGCGTATGTTCTATACTGTTCAGAAGGAGATAAAGTCAATTTCCATTCATTAGGCTATCAGGCAGCAACTTACGCGCCTGAGGGATTCAACCCAGAGGTGGAAGAACGGAGTAATCTCCAAGCTGCGATTGCCATGGGTGGAGGGCATTTGAAGTGCTACGGTTATGATCCAAAAAGGAAAGCGGTCATATTTAATGATCCTCCTGCTGGAGAAGAAGATTTATCTCCTTCGTGGGGTGAGGATGATCCCTCCTATAATGGGACGAGGAGCTTAATTACTCCTTTTCATACACAAGAGGGGTTAGATGCGTTCAATACTACCAGACACAAGCATTACGCGTACCATCGCTATGGTGTGTCTGCTGCGTTTGAAGGTCATATACCTGAAGACGGGTGGAAGGAGCCTAAGATCTTAGACTTATCTTCCACTAACTATAAAGATGGAAAATTACAAACTGGCTTGATGTATGCAATAGAGCATACTGTCAGAAATAGCCATTATAAGGTTAAAATTCATTCAATGAAGAACAAGAGGAATTGACATGGCACTTGAAATTTTAAATTTAGATAGGTCTTATCCTATTGTAGACCCCAACCATGCTACAAATACGGCTGGAACTATTCGTTACATTACAGCCGAAGATCCAATTACGTTGGAGGCGATGAACCGTTTGCAAGGAGATATTGCTAACAGGATTTTCTTGGTAGAAGACAAGGTGAATGAGGTTATTGAAGAAGTGACCTCTGATCCAACGAATACATCGTTTGATAATAGTCCTTATGCTTTGATTGATGGTTCGCACCCTTTCGTATCTCCTCAAGGAGGAGTTGCACCTGTCCAAGAGGATGATCTGACAACAAAAGGTTACGTAGACGGAGAACTGACACCTTTTCAAGAGCTTCTCGATACCAATACTTTAGCTATTCAGGAGATTGAGCAGACCATGCCTAAGATTATCTCCAGCTCGTGGACAGAACATACTTGGACACCAGGAGTTCGGCAGCAAGTTGATTTTACCCTCAGTCCATCAGGCTCCGATTTCAGTGATTTGATTGCTGTACAATTATTGGAGCGTCTGGATATTGCTCAAGTGACTGAAGCTAATCCAAGTCCTGATCCGGTCTATGTGTATCGTTCTCTTGGTAATTCTGTGTACGGTTTTGGTATTACAGATTTTTGGGTATCCGAAGATAGTCAGCTCCACGTTGTTATTCCAAACACAGCAGAATTTCCGACTGACATGGCTGGAGACCACCTATTGCTCTCCAGCCCCCGTGATCGTTATTTGAAAGCTGTGGCTCTAATTGGATCACCTTCGGCTGACCTATCAAGTGGTGTGACATATAAGACCGGTAAAGTGGCTGTACCAAACGGCGTTAGCACTGTTGATGTTACTTTCTCACAGGCTTTTATTGCAACGCCTAACCGTGTTGAGTTAACACTGTTTGTCCCCTCTGGGGAAGCAGTACTGACTTCTGTCGTGGAAAGCGACTCACTTTCGTCGTTGGGATTTACTGTTAATTTGAGCGGTACCACCGCTGCGACAGGTTATGAAGTTCAGTGGGCAGCATTTTTGTAATGGTTCAACGATTTGAAATTATCCGTGGAGATACACTGTCTCGTAAACGCAGTCCGATTTTGAAGCAAATGGCTTCAATGGAGTGTGGAGATAGTGCGGTGCATGATCACAGCGGGTATATCACGTCGATGTCTCAGTGGATCGCTCAACAGAAATTCCGTATGAAGAAATCCTTCAAATATGAGAGAATAGACCCGAAGCAAGAGATCTACCTGATTACCTTTGTCAGCGATATTAAATAAAACCTTCCTTTCGACTGGGATCTCCTTTCATCAGCAATGACATTTGCTGATTTCCTCGAACAAATCTGTCTTTCTTGTTCGGAGTGTCTATGACATGCTTTGGAAAGACGTTGTAGTGATCACAGTTGTTGCAAAGAGAGGTAGCGATAGACTTTTTGAAACTCGGAGAGCGAGCCCAAGTGATTGGGGCTGTCCAAGTTCTCTGACCGCAGTTTCCGCATTTGAAAGAGACATCTCCTTCTCTTTTTAACTTACGATTCTTTTGTCGAAATTGCCAACGAGGAGCCGCTACGATCTTTCTTCCCTTGAACTTCTTGTTGCCGATTATCGACTGAACATCATTCTCCGGTTCCGTTATGTTGCTCGCTTGAGCTTGTAGCCAGCTTGTGTTTCCTTCTTCAAAGTCCTTAAGCACTTGACGGATAGAGGGTATGTGTTCAGACAATACGTTCTCGTGCTCTTCGAGGGCTGTTAGTATCCGATTGATTTCTGAGCTACGACGCTTTAAAGCCGCTTGTAAACGCTTTAGCTTGGCTCCTGATAGCACGGCATATTCACCAGTTTTGGCAAGCTTCCCTCCGACTTTACCGTGCTTGATGAGAAGCTTCCCTCCCTCTCCTACGATATCTCCAACAACTGGAATTATGGAAATTAAGCACAAGCCTGTGTAAAGATATTCTTTGTTGCGTTCTTCGTCAGTACGTGCTTTCTTAGCTTTGTAAAGATGCCAAAGAGCGAGTCCAATATCAAATACGCTGCCAACGTAGGGTATGCTACTAACAGCCGTTTTGAGGATGGTACCAACCTTACTTTCTTCCAGAGGGCAAGGTTTATACTCTTCCTCGAAAAGATCTAGGAATGAATGAGCGCTCATTGGTAATACTTACTAGTTGTATATGATGAAAAAGACATTTTGTTTAATCACCCCTTGGATGGCACTCGGAGGTGCAGATCGTTGTGGTGTGGACTTACTGAGGTTGTGTAGGGAGTTGGGACATAGAACGATCACTGTCACTACTCGACATGAAGAGATGAAACATTTTCAGAGGCGTGAATTTTCAGCCGTCTCTGATGACATTTACACTACCGAATCGGAAGATAGTTTGATTCAGGTGCTGACACGAGAACAACCAAATTGGATTTTAATCAATAATGCTCATGAAGCGTACGACCACGTAGAGCAGATACGAAGTGCAGTACCTAATGCTAAGATATCGGCATTGATGCATATGCTGCTTTCTCGTCCTTGGGACTTTGAAAGAAAGATCCTAGCTCACAGAGAATACTTTGACCTTGTGCTTACAGTTTCAAAAAAGCTAGCTGCTGATTTGAATGTACTCGGTATAGAGAATGCCAAGCATTTATACTGGTTTGGTTTTGATCCAAATAAAGTGGACACGAGTAATGTGTCTAGAGAGGGCTTTAGGATTCTTTGCCCGTTTAGACTCCATGGGCAGAAGCGTCCGATGATGCTTGTACCCGTTGCCAAGACTCTTAGAGAAATCCGAGAAAAACCTTTTGAGTTTTTGATTACTGGAAGTGGTAACCTTGAAAAGACCTTGCGTCAGGAAATCCGTAAGAACAGTTTGGAGGATTTTTTTACTTTTGAGGGGGAAATACCGTTTGGGAAAATGCATGAGTATTATGCTAAATCGGATGTATTACTATGCCCTTCACTGGATGAAGGTATCCCTCTCGTCTATTACGAAGCTGAACAGTATAACCTACCTATCGTAGCTTCAGATGTTGGCGCAGTCTCTGAAATGTTTCCAAAGGAGAATCTTGTGTCCTTGAATGGGGTACGAGAAGTGGATATGTACGCTCATAGAATACATTACCACCTTGAAAACAAATTAGAGTCGGTGTCTAACACTCATCGTTATGATTATAATGATTGGGTGGATAGGTCAATAGAACTTCTTCAATTATGAGTGTAAAACTAGATCCATGGTTGACAACACTTGTCAATTCTAGAAGGGAAGTAGCTTGGTTTTCGATGCCAAAATGTGGGACTCAAGCCTTAGAGCACTCAGCCCTGTTTCAGGAGGAGATGATTCGAATTTACACACCTATGCCTATATGGGAGAAGAAATTCGAAGAAGGAGATGCATTGAATTATCTAAAGGTAGTGTTAATTAGAGATCCTGTATCGCGTTTGGCTAGCTGTTATGCGAATAAACGTTTTCATCACATCAAGAATGCGGCTGGAGGTACGGTATTTGAATCGTTTGATGACTTCATAGATTGGTTAGATGAAGACACAATAGCTCTAGATCAACATTGGAGACCTCAGGTGGACATGCTGCCTGATCTTGATAAGATCGATATCATAAGCGCATTTCCGAATATTGAAGATACCTACCGAAGAGTATGTGAGTTAACAAAATTAGATTACGTAACTCTACCGAAGAAAAATGTCTCATCTAAAAATGATAAACCTGTAATAACTACGGATCAAGAATCCCGTATAAACGGGATCTATAAAGAAGATTTTGAGTTGTATGCTAAGCTGCTGTGCTTAGACTGAAACAACTCGGAACTCGCCTACTGAGCTGGTGTAACCGACTGAGTAAACTACCAGCCCTCCTCCCCAATCGGAGTAAGTAGTTTGGTATAACTCCACCCCATCGATACTTTCCAAACCGCTTTCTAGTGCGTTTAGCGTGCTCGCATCAATTAGAGTAGAGGGTCCACCGACCTCAGCTATTTCCCAGACACCAGAACCTGTTGACCCACTAGAATCTCGCAGGATATCAGTTGGACCTTCAGCAGTTTGTAACCAGACCATTATGTAATAGGTGTTAGTTTCGTAACCTGGATCTGGAGAGTAAGGGGACAGATCCCAATTACCTCCTCTCCACCATTGAGAACCCGTTTCGAGACCTGTTGTGGAGGGGATATCATTTAGAGTAATGTTGTCCCATGATTCTCCATCTTGAATGATGTTGATGGCAATGTCGTCTCGATGCCCTCCTTGCCACATAAGGGCTCCGGTGTAGGAACTATCAGTCATTTCGCCAACATCGATGTCAAGGGACATGACGAAATCAACAGCGGTCGATGTTTTCAACGCTAAGTGTATTGTCTCGTTACCTAGTGCTGACAAGGTGGTAACTACACCTCCATCGGTGAGATCTCCACTTTCAAGTTCACGCCAGCCTGATATAGGGTTGTGAGCCATGATCTTATACTTCGGACTCTCAAATGTCAGAGCGAGTGGAGCATCAATTTCTACAGTGACATCTCCATCTTCCCACAGTGTTAAAGTCTCTGGCACGGTCACGAAGAAGTCTCCGTTTACGGGCTTCGGCGTAGTAGCTTGCTTTAGCAACGCATGCCATTTTTGAGACCCTACATCATATTGGAATAGTAATATCTCGTCAACAGCGTCATTGTTCCGTACAAAAACCTGCTGTCCTTTCTGTAGATCACCGATGTCTTCCAAGATCATTATATCTCGTGATATCGAGTCATACACTGTTGTACCAAGAGTCCCTTGGACATCCGATAGACCATTGTATTTTCCACTAGTTTGAGGCTTCCATGGTAGATCCATAGATGGTGATTGAGATGCTCCGAATACACGGTTGTTACACGTCACGCCAACACCTACTACATTAGGTACACCTACCTCATAAGGACCATCCCCTATCAAGGTTTGGTCAATACGTCGAGCGCCAATCCTCTTGTTATTGTTTTCAGTCTCGTGGATGTAATAACTGGTGTAAGGTTCGTTGCTTACCCTATCGCGCCATGCAACCACGTTGTGATGGTTTGCAATGCCAATAGGATAGTTGTTAATCAAACCATCTTCATGTATTTCTGTGCCGCTCTGAGGAGGCTCGATGATTTGATCGTGAATACCGCAGTGGCGTGTTCGGCTCTTCAATCCGAAGAAATGCCCACTTAGATCGTAATACCAAGAGGTTCCTCTCGTAGCGAAAGATGTTCCCGCATCATCGGGGAAGTCTGTATGAATAAATGTCTCGATGATATCTCCTAACAGATTATTGATATCCAATGCATCTTCAGGTCTGCTTTGGAACGCAAAATCATCTGAGGGCACATCGGATGAAGAAGCTTCTTCATTGAAGAACTCGATCAGCTCTTCAGGAGGATTCTCAACTACTTTAGCGTACTCTAGACCGATTACGCTCTCATCAACAGTCCCATCGAGATGAAGTGAAGACACGACTTGTTCGGGACTGTTAATAGATCCTATGAGTTCTCCGTTGCTTGGGTAAAAGAAAGCTTTCAGACTACCGTCTTGTAAAAAGACAACGTTCTCAATCGTAAGTGAGTCCCCGTTGTAGCGTACAAAGGAAAGCTCACCATCATTTGAGATAGTCCATTGGTAAAGTAGTCCGTCAACCTCGTCTTTCTGAACAATCTGAGTAACAGTTTCAGTAGATACGCTCCAGACCAAGGTATTACCTTCTTGTATAGTTGCTTCGTATTTAGTTCCGTTTTCGGATTCTAGGACAACCTGATTCGTTACTGTAAATGGCGCATAGTTTACTTGATCCCTTAAGAGGTATCCAAGTGACTCCTTTCGAACCTCTCTAGTTAATGGTCGAATCTCCTCCACCATGCTTCGCAGAGTAGCTACAATCTCGTTATAGACTTGCGTAGGCATCTGATACAACTCTGCTGGGTCTGCAAGTGCCTGAACACCGTTAGCTGATCCAGTCCAAGGGTAATCTCCAGCTTGACGACCATACGTGCAGGTTCCTCCTCCGGTCCAGTCGTACCGATATGTTCCCCCTTCTAAAACCATGACATCTGTGTCAACAACCGACAACACTTTCCAGTCCCCGTTTAAAGAACCTGTTCCAGCTATTCTGACTAATGATCTTTCAGAAGGCACAGCACCGTCTAATGTGATTCTGGGGAATAGAGGACCTAGAAAGGAGTTTGAGACATCTGTGATGTTTAACACAGTAGGATTGTAAGAAAGATCTAGATCGGCATGAGCAGCGCTTGGATTCGTCTCGATTGGTGTTGGTGTAAACAACGAGGGAAAAATCTCGTTATCCATGGTCAGCGCAATGTCGAAATAACTGCTCTTGAATTTGATCTTCGATTGTGATCCAGTCAGCGAAATACGTTGATTTCCATTGGAGCTGGTTGTGATCTTTAAGATAACTCCATTTGCCCAATCACCGATAGTGATTGCCTCAAAAGTGACGTAATCACTGCTATTCCGAAGTGGGATATTAACCGATGCGCGTTTTTGTGAAGTCCCTCCGGTTAGAACGTAGGTAGATGGAACCAATCTACCACTTATGACACTTGTGAAGTTACCGAACGGGTTATGACCATCGACAACTCTGTTGTATTGGTATTCAGATTCTAAATCACCATTGGCTTCGAGGAACTCAACAGTGTAGGGGTCTCCGTCGTCTAAATCAGTTGGGTCATACAGGGCACTGGCTAAAGGGCTTTGGAAGGGCTCTAATGCTAAGTAAGATGGATTCCCTCTTGGGATACTCTTTTCTAAGATACCGCTGTAAACGTTGCCTAATGGCCAATAAGGTGATTGCTCTGGAGTTGAGGCAAAGTCTGTTATGTTACGTACTGCTCTCGGATTCGAAGGATCTTTGATAGAGTAACGGCTCCACAATTCAGTAATCTTGATGTCAATGAAGCCTAAGATTCTTCCCAGTGCCTCGAAGGATGTATGCGTGCCTCGGATTTGATGACGCAGAATAGCAGTCGAGATAAGTTCTCGAATGGTCGCTACTTGGTAACGTCCATAAGATTGTGCGCCTACACTCTTTGAGAGAAGGTCTAAAGCTCTCTTTTCAAACGCCTCTGCGTCAAGTGACTTGAGGAGTCGTGATTCAAGAAAGGTCTTTCGTTCTTCCTCTAACGTTGTGAGACTGTTAAGATTACGAAGTGCAATGAGTTCAGCGTATAAATCTGGGTCTTCACCTAATGAAGCAACATCAAATGAGGCTGCTTGTGCTGGATCTTGAAGTCTCGGTAGATCACGACCTTTTTGAATAAAGAAGTTCCTCTCGCTTGCTATTGCCCTGAACAGAGATTGGATCGCTCCAGGGTCAGTAGCTCTAATAACATGAGCGAGATGTCTTTTGAACAGCTCATCCTCATCAATGTCAGTTAATCCATAATCTCGATTCTTTACCATGACTATAGGGCGAACATACCACCAGCAATCGCTTCAGCAGTGAATGCTTGGTTATTCTGAGCAATATCTTGCGTTGTGTTAGCTTTATAGAACGGAGATATTAGGAATGTTCCACTGAAAGTACAACTTGTAGGGTAAGGAGTCCCTGAAGATTCCCATGGCCCTTTTGCTGAGCATGTGCAGTTAAGTATCGCACCTTTCGAATTAATGTATTCCGGTATGACACAGGTGACAGCAGGTGGAGGTATAGCTGACTCACCAGTACCAGCTTGGTGCTGCGCCCAGCTTAACATAGCTTTCATCGCACTGTGGACCTCTGCCCGACTTTTTATCGGAGATACACCTGCAAAAATTGTGAAGTTAAAATTGAATGCAGGAGTCTTATCACCAGTCCAAGTCATGGAGGTCTGGTTGATTGGTGCTTGCAGATCTGACCAACCTGTATCGTTAGCAAAATCTAGAGTATCTGCTCCAAAGATAGGTACGCTACCACCTGGACCACTGAATTCACCTAGTTTTTTAATTGATATTGATGCTGACATATTGATAAATACTATTTATTCGCATACATGGCTTTACCCACAATATTGACATCTGGAAACTTAGTTCCTAAAAATTTAAGTCAGCAAAGTTCTGGACGTTGGTTGGCGGATTACGGAGATCCTGTCGTATTATCATTTGATGTTTTCTCAAGTGGGAACTCATCCTCTTTCGTAGCGGTCCATATTTCTTGGGGAGATGGGAATACAACAGTAACCCCCTTGTCAGTCCCTGTCTTGCAGACACAGCAGTATATGCACGACTACGAAGGAGAGGGAGATTACACAATCTCTGTCAAGGTTGTAAATACAGACGCTGAAGAGTCGGCTACTCAACTTATCCCTATCCAAGTTGCACAGAAAAGACCTGCTCAAGCGCATTCTGCTCGCTATTCTGCTTTGGCTTTACCTACAAAGAGGCTTAGAGAATCGCTAACAGCCGTTACAGATTTTTATGCTCCTGAATCTACTGCTTTAGCAGCTCCAGCATCTGCGGGAGATACAACCATTTTCGTCGAAGGTAGAGGTTCTCAGTTTGTTGCCACATCGGTAATTACTATAAAACAACCTGGAAAGCTGATTTCTTCAGCTAGGGTTCTGGAAACAAATGTCAATGAAGTTACTCTGGATAGAGCTTTAAAAGCTGATTATGACATTGAAGATACTGAGGTAATTATTAGTCAAAAATCATTGACTCAATCAAGCACTTCTCGTATTGTTCAAGAAAGTGGTTGGTTTTTCCCTGCGTCGATTGATTCAGAGCTAATCAGAAGCGCTATCAGTTTGATCATTTCGACAGCGCCTTATGAGCGTCCGATGCGAAGAGGTTGGGGTTCAGAAGTGTTTGAGATAACTTTTGATCAATTAGATGCTATTACAGAAGAGAAGTTGAAGGCGGCAGTGTCAGAAGTTATTCGTGCGTATGAGCCTCGTGTTACTGTGCTTAATGTAGCAATAGAGACTGGGTGGGAGAATCAGTATATTAAGATTCTTGTGACTCTCCGAGAGAAGAGTAATTTTAATAGCGTGCCGTTTACATTAGATTTTAATCTTTACAATCCTGCTAGTTCATGAGCAATAGCCGATTTTTACAAACAGATATTGTGGTGGACAACGAGGTTGACCGTTATGGTGAGTGGAAACCTCCGATCTTACCATCAACGGATGAAGGTGTTCAAAGGTATGTAGCTACGGAAAGGGATATAGGTAATCCTGATATCATGGCGTACGAAGCTTATGGGGATGAAACCCTTTGGTGGTATATCCTCGAATGGAATAAGATTTATGACCCTTTCACGATCCAAGTTGGGGATCGAATCAAGATTCCTCCCAAACCAAACTTAACTCTTGATAGAGATCGTTATGTGGTTGATATAGAAGAGGAGCCTAAGCGTGTGGAGAAGATCCTTCCGTATTCCCCTCCACAATTCCGTCAATCGTCGTTCATACCTACTGTGACCGAAGACGAAACTACTGATAATACGCCAACGGCATTCAATTTTGGATTCCCAGTGCCAGAGGCAGTTACTGGGCTAGCAAACTTTCAGATGCAAGTAGCTACTGATGTGGCGTTTAGTGATTTAGTTGCTCAGCTCAATACATCAGTCACTGTTCAACGTTGGCAATATTACAATCACCTTGCGAATAGTGGAGAGGGTGAGCACCAAGACTTCCCCGTTGGAGGTATTGATGCAGAAATTTACGCAGGACAGTCTGTTTACTATAAGTTTCCAGTTGGTGATTTGATCAGCGGTTCTACCTATTACTTTAGGTACAGAGCTGTTGTCGGAGACATTGAAACACAGTGGTTTTCACCTCCAGCAGTTATCGTTTAATCATGGCATTCGCAGAAGCAATTATAGCAATGCAAGCCGAAGGTCCTTACCTCGGCAGGGCAGCATTGTGTGAAGAATATCAGGTGAGCTTATCTGAAAGCATCGAGGTTCTCAATGAGCACAGTGAGCGCTTCTTAGCAGTAGCTGAGGAGTTGGTTGAGATGGGTGCAAGCATTCTTGAGTTCAATAGCACAGGTATCTTTTTCGAATCTAAAGAGCCCGTTTCAATTGACGGTGCAGATATTTTCTATTTCGAATCAAACGAGGATCTAAGGACCGCTTTAGGTGCTCAGAAGGAGGTCGCTATCGAGTTCTTACAGTCGGATGATGAATCTGAGATGCACGGGTATGAGATCGACGAAGCAGACTGGAGAGAGTTTGAGGACTTCAACAATGGGAAGAGAAGTAATCTTGAACAGCAAACATTCGAGTACCTCGAAGAAATCGGTCTTGTCGAAGGTTCTTCAGAAGAGCCCTCGATTACAGATTTCGGTCAAGAATGTCTGAATTATTCGCTTGACACTTAAAAATCTTGGTGCAACCTCGCGCCATGAATACAGTCATTGTCGATGGGCATAACGCTGCATACCGCTATTTCCATGCCAGAGGGAGCGCAATTCCTGGCTTTATCAGTCTTTTGATCCAATTCAAAGAGACGAAAAAATACGATGAGGTGATTGTCGTTTTTGATTCTTTGGAAAAAAGAGAGCGAGGTGATGGTGAGTATAAAGGGCATCGTAAAGACGTTCCCGAACAATTGGAGCAGGAGTTCCCTCAACTTGTCAATCTCTCGAAACTCTTAGGCTTCAAGACTTATGTTGCGTCAGGAGACTTAGAGGGGGATGATGTGATTGCATCCTTGGCAATACCCTTTCAAGGAAGTAAAGATGATCATGTGTATGTTCATACCGTCGATAAGGATCTGGCTCAGCTTGTGACTGAGGGCGTGACTTGGTTACATCCAACGAAGGGGGAGATGGGCGCTGCCGATGTGGAAGAGAAGTTCGGAGTGACACCTGCTCAAATAGCATCTTATCTAACGCTAGCCGGGGATTCCTCAGACAATATTGCAGGTGTGGAGGGTGTAGGACCTAAAACGGCTGCTAAGGCACTACAAGAGCACAAGACGCTCAAGGGTGTTGCTGAAGCAGCGGTTAATGAAAGGGATAGGGTTTTCAACAAGAAGCAGCGCAAGAATTTTATCAATGACATGCGAACTGGCGAGATGGCGAAGCGATATCATCAGGTTCACCTAACTTCGTATGAAGGAATCGAACCTGAGCCAGAAGGTAAAGACCTTGATAAGGCTTTCGAAATTTTAACACATCATGGCGCAGCTTATGAGGTTGCAATGATCAGAACTAACTACCACCTTTGGACATGAGAAAAAGCGTTTACTTACTACGACATGCGGAATCGAACTACAATTATTATGGGAGCATCGGCGAGACACTGCCTGATCATCTAAATGGAGACGACTTATCTAACAAAGGAGTCGCCCAAGCCCATAAACTTGTAGATAAAGCAGACTCACTATTCCGTGGGTATGATCAGATTTTCTGTAGCCCATTGAATAGGGCAATGCACACAATAGGACCTAGTTTGTGTTCTTTAGGTTGTAAAGCCACGATAATGCCAGAGCTGCATGAAATTTGGTATTTTGATGGCTTCGGTAGACTGAGTGAAGTCCCTCAAATGGAGTATCGTAACGTGGTCCCTTCAGAGCACGTCACTCCTTTCATAGGTAATTTTGAAGGTCAACATCAAGCTCCTCGATACCCCTCTAAAGAGGATCGTCCTAGAGTGTCAACCAGACAGTGTATGATCTTAGCTGCTTCTATGAGGCTTGGACCTAATAAGCGGGAACTCTATGTGGGACACGGTAACCTCTTTGCAAAGTTGTTGGAGTTTCTGACGTGTTCCTCATTCATGAAGTTTGAACACGAGAACTGTGGGCTTACGAAGTTGGTCTTTAAGGATTACGAGCTTCATTCCATACACTTTGTTAATAGAAAACCAGTATGAAAGACTTTATTCTATCTGAGAAGCCTATGCAGGTTGGAGGTGTGCAAGCCGAGATCAATCAACTCTGGTCGGAGAACAGACAGCTTCTGCACATAATTGGAATGATTTTGAACGCATCGAATGGTAAAGTGATCATAGACCCTAGCGCCGTAGAGAATTACTCAAAGCGAATAGACGAAGCTGAGGGTAAACCTCCGGTTATTAGACTTGAGACCCTACTGGACGGCAGTTCAAAGATTTCAGATGAAAGTAGAAATTCGTAATAACAGTATGATGGGTTATGGCATGGAAGTGCTGATAACCACAGACAATCAGCTCATGCGAGATGTGCTTCACTCTTATTTTAAAGTGGAGTATCCCAACTGGTATATGATGAAAAAGAACAATCCTAAGCTACCAAGGGATTGGGATAAGTGTAAGAACTTTGCCAGAAAATTAGGTGATCCTTGCAAGGTCGTCATCCCCTTTGGATTGCTGTACCTCCTCTATCGCTTTTGTGAGGAGCACAACTTAGAAAAACCTTCATTCGAGGAGTTAGTAGCCGAACGTCAGGTGAAGTATGCTCATTATGTCCAAGGTATTGAGCTTGATCCTGTGCAAGTTCAGGTATGTAAAGAAATGTGTGCCAGTCCGTTGAGTGCTATCGAGCTGGAAACAGCGTCAGGTAAAACCGAGATCATGTGTAACATGGTAGCATGCACATTGGCGACAGCGTATGAAAAGGATTCTCGCGAACGCATTGTCATCATCGTGCCAGATATTGAACTACTGAATCAGACGGTTGCTCGATTGAATAAGCGGTTACCAGATTTCCCCGTAGGCACACTAGGTAACAACAAAGAAGATTTGGACCACCCTGTTGTTGTTACGACATTCGCAAGTGCGTGTAAGGATTCTCGTCTAGCATGGAGACAGACTTGGACGACCGTCATAGTGGACGAGGCTCATCACAGTAACGCTCCAAAATGGAAGATGGCACTAACCACTGCGAATAATCTTCAACGCCTTTGGGCGCTCTCAGGTAAGCTCACGTATGTCCAAGAAAAGAATGTCATCCAGCAGCGAGAATTGGAAAGCATGTTCGGACCACCAGTTGTTCGTGGTAAGAACGAAGAGCGTTTGTGCCCTGTCACGGTCCTAATTTATGATTCCCCGAAATGGAAGCAGAACTTCGGTTTCAAAGGGGACTTGTTCGGCAAGCTAGTCAATGGAATTCCCGTGGATGTAATCATGAACAAAGGGGATAAACCTGTTCGAGCAACATGGCACGGCAAAGATCAAGAAGGAAACTGTCCAGAAATCATCATGGACGATTATGTCCTACGAGATGGAAAATATTTCAAGATTTGTGAAGACCTTAAGGCGAAACCCGAAGAGGTGATCTACCGACGACCAACACCAGGAGTGTTCCTTAACGGCGAAAGACTTGACAAGAAGCCTTATTATGCAGGGTATCACACACCGAAGATGAAGGGTGTGGTGGAGTATCTGTACCGCTCGCAGTGGGCTCTGGATTTAGCACATCAGGCAGTCTCGAAAGGAGAACCTTTCGTGATTAGTGTTTCTTCGATTTTCGCAGTTGACTACGTTACTGCCTTATGCCAACGTTCTGGGCTGAACGTCAAATCAGTTTTCGGAGGCAATGCTAGTAACAAACAGATCATCAAAGACATTACGGACGGGACAATACATGGAGCAGTCGGAGAGCACTCAAAACTCTCAGAAGGGCTGGATGTTCCAAATCTCGTCCACTTTATTAAGCTGGATGGACTGTGGAACGAGCAGAAGTTGGAGCAGCAGAAGGGACGAGTCCAGCGACTCTTCGAAGGTAAAGTAATGGGGTATGTTCACATTCCGGCTGACACTCATCACCCTTCGTTAGCTAAAAATGTTAGGAAGATGGAAAATTACTTTCAAGCTATTGCTGCCAAATCGGATTTGACTGTTCAACGGATTAATTGGTAATATGAGCGACACACTTGCATTTGATAAGAGCTTCCAGCATTTGATCGTAGCCTATTTGTGGCGTGATGATGCTGCGTTAAATAGGCACAAGGAACATCTGAAAGCATCTTGGTTTGAATCTCCCTTTGATGGTCAGATTGTGACTATCTTGATGGAGTTCTACGAGGAGTATAACAAAGTGCCTTCAAGGGAGGTGATCGATGAGGAGATAAGATCCTCCTACTCTAAGCAGACTGATGATGATGCAAAAAAGCGAGCTGCCTTCAAGCAACGTCTTGATGATATGGCGCTGATGAATGTGGATCAGGCTGAATATCTGGACAAAAAGATCCGTGAGTTCGCAAAGTGGTCTGCTGTCAAATCGGCATTGACAGATACTGTCAACGAATTTAGCCAGAACCAGTATTCCCCTGAGATGATCACTCGGTTTGAAGATGCGCTCAAGGTCGGTCAAGAAGACTTCGACCCAGGTACTCCATGGGGAAGAACCTACGAGCACCGAATTTTTGAGTTCGAACATGAGTCGGAGAAACCTCGAATACCAACTGGATTACCTCACTTCGACAACCTACTGGGTGGGGGATTACGTGCTGGTGAGTTAGGGATACTGATGGCGGTACCAAAAGGTTTCAAGTCAGGAACAATGCTCAACTTTGCCTTCAATGCACTGTTTGGTTCGAAAAAGAATGTCCTCTACATCACACTTGAGCTGTCAGAAGAGTTAGTAGGTCTACGTTTTGATATTCGTGCGGCGGGTATGCCTAAGCACAAGATTTACGAAGATAAGGATGCTTTCGTTTCAGCATTAGAAAGTACGCTTCAGTGGAATAATGGTGAAAAGAACATCTTCATCAAGTATTTTCCACCACGGTCGTGTACCGCCAGAACGATTGACGACTATTTGAAGGAGATGCGCGAGCGTTATGGTATCGTCTTTGAGTTGCTAATCGTTGACTATTTGGATTTAATGAAAAATGAGCGAAAGCGCCAGCGCGATGATATCGAAGCGACAGAGGTGGCTGAAGCTGTTAGGGATTTAGGCAAGCGCTGGAATATGCCAGTATGGTCAGCGGTCAGAGCAACCCGTGAGGCAACTGAGCGGAAAACGCTTAACATGAGCCACATGGGTAAATCGTTCGAACGTGTTGGAGTGGCTGATTACATCGCTGCCATTTGTCAGACGAAAGACGAACGGGATGAGGGCAAGCTCAGACTAACACCCGTTGCTTTCCGAAACGAGAGTAGTAATGATCAAGCACTCTGCCAAGTAGCTTACGAGCGAATGTTGCTAACTAGCGAGGAACTTATTCCTATCGAGTATGAGGATGATAAGAAATCACGATCGTGGAAGGGTAACGACAGTAATTCTAAATCAGCGCAGGAAGATCAGATAAAAGAATTTCAGGCTCTATCATCAAAAGTGCAGGATTTTAAAAAGCGAAAGTCTGACCACGAGCAGAAGGAGACGAAATGAAGATAGATGTTGATGTGGATGTTTCTTTAACTGAGCAACAAAAAAGATTACTAAGAGAATCATGTGAAAATCTCGGCTGAGAAGTTCAAGAAGATCAAAACCGACAAAGCATTTCGAGCTGGTTTCATGACAGCACTCAAAGCGAGTTTGAAAGGGGAGATAAAGCTCATATGAAAATAGTTTTCACGGCTGATGTTCAGCTTCACAACCACAAGCAGAATGCGACAACGACCGAGAAGGGTCTCAACAGTCGTTTTGAAGTAGGATTAGAGACTTTGCGTCAAGCGGGGGAACTTGCTCGTGATGGTATCTTAGTGATCGATGGAGACCTCTTTGATCATCGGAAGCATTTAGAGATTGATGTGATTCACCACACGTACGAAGCTATTCGAAAGATTCAGTATAACACCCTCCAAGTTGTTATCATCACAGGCAACCACGATCAGTTTCTGAAGAACGGTGAATGGCATAGCACTTCGATTTTTCAGGATCTGCCAAATGTTACTGTGGTGAGCGGTGCTAAGAGCTTGCCTGTAAAGAATGGTCCTACACTCCACTGTCTCGCCTATACGGAGGACAACGAACGAGCTAAAGCATTCTGTGCTGCTAATAGTGGGGGAGTGCTGCTTCTTCATCAATCTGTCATCGGTGCTTCAATGGGTCATTCTATCTGTGAGGAGGGGATCACTATGGAAGACCTATGTGCTGCGAACTATGAGATGGTATTGTTAGGACATTTCCATGCGCCTCAACAACTGGCACAGAATGTTCATTACATCGGATCTCCATATCAAGTGAACCGTTCGGAAGCTGGAGATAAGAAAAGATTCATTATCTGGGAGGACAGTAAGTGGTATTCGATTCCGGTTGAAGGAGTTCCTCAGTATCACAGGTTTGATGGTACGGGCGCGTTCAAAGAAGCTGTTGCAAGCGGGAAGGTAACCATGACTGACTTCATCGACATCACGGTTCCAGAGGAGCATTATGATCAGGTAGTCGAAGCCTTGGGGGATAGGCACAACATCAGCGTCATGTTAAAAAGAGAGGGAATGTTTGTACCTGATGAAGTTCCTTCTCAAGATTTCTCGATGGAGGGAGCATTAGTCTCTTGGCTCAAAAAGAAAGGTCGAGAAGATTTGACAGAAAAAGCCTTGACACGATTGAAGGGGAGCTTAACCTGAGACATGAAGATTTGGCACATTAGTGATACTCATGGTAATCACGGTCAGCTCCCCGCTACTCGGAAGGGTAGGGCGCACGAGGAGGTTGATCTGATTATCCACACGGGGGATGCTACAAACTGGTATGGTCCGCAGCAGAACCTTCCAGAGATGTATTATTTCTTGGATTGGTTTGAACAATTTGATGTGCCTAAGATCTATGTTGCAGGTAACCACGATGGCGCGATAGCAGGGAAGTTAGTTGTTAAAGAGGACTTCGAGAAACGAGGGATCATCTACCTCGAAGAATCTGAAGTCGAAATCGATGGCGTACGCTTCTGGGGAAGTCCCTATACTCCCACATTTAATCGTTGGCACTTCATGAAGAGCCGTCAGAAGCTCGATCGTTATTGGAGGTATGCCATTCCAGATGATGTTGATGTGGTGCTGACACACGGACCACCAAAGTATGTGCTCGATCTCACACTCGATAGGAAGAACATTCCTGAGTATGTTGGCGATAAGTCTTTGCTGAATCGTATATGTGGACTCAATGAGGTGGAAGGGGTTAAACCTCAAGCACACCTCTTTGGGCATGTTCACAACTTCAAGGACATCAGGAACGCAGGGACCTTCCGCAGTTCGGACCATGACATGCCTGACACACTTTTCTCGAACGGATCATGCGTGACAGACGCAGTGAGAGGTCAGTTAACCAGTTGGGGGAATATTATTGAATTATGAGTGATTTAACACCAATGAGAAGTATCCTTACTTCAGACGGTAAGGGGAGAAAACGAAAAGCGACAGCACTCTTAGAATGGCTTCGTAAAAAGTCAGTAGCTGAAGTGATCGAAGAACTTGAACAAATGGAGAAGAATGAAGTCTAAAGTATCACGAATACAAAACTCTTTATGAAGTGGGACGAGAATATTCAAAAAGGGGATAAGGGCGAGCATATCCGACGCATTCAGTATTTCCTGAGAGATAAGGAGTTGTATATGGATGAGGTCGATGGTATCTTCGGACCTAACATGGAAGACGCTGTTCGGGATTACCAAACCATAGAAGAGCTTCCCATCAGTGGGGTGATAGGTAATTGGAATTTGACCAGAATGCTGAGTCAGAAGCTCTATCTGCTTGGTGGGAATTCTCCCGGTAAGCTCGCCACTATTGATGTTGGCAATGTCGTGCAGCCAGAACATGGCGATCAGTATCCTCCGAAGCCTCCATTTCGATCTCTGACGGGTAACAAGCAGCGTGCTAGGATTTTCGGGGCTTATGAATACAGACACGATCCACTTCCTGACAACCCTGAGAATATCCGAATCTTAGGTAATTGGGAAGGGCAGAACATTGTCAGCGTTAATCTTCCAGAGCTAGAAGAGGTCTCCAATGGTAAGTTCAAACGCATGAGAGTTCACCAGAAGACCGCTGCGCCTCTTAAAGCACTCTGGTGGGAGTGGGGACAGAAAAACCTCCTCGATCGCATACAGACGTATTCTGGAGCTTTCGTGCCTCGTTTTATCAGGGGGAGCCGTAAAACACTTTCGAACCATGCATTTGGTTCAGCTTTTGACATCAACGCCAGTTGGAATTGGCTAGGTCAGGTTCCGGCGATGTTGGGTGAAGAAGGTTGTGTTCGAGAACTTGTTACAACAGCCCACAAATATGGGTTCTATTGGGGAGGTCACTTCTCACGTAGAGATGGTATGCATTTTGAACAAGCTATCTTGGTGAAGGAAGACCATTACTTGGATATCGATTACTCGAATATGACTTATGAACGAAGATCAATTTAGTGTTACCAGAGGCAGCTCGGAGACATTTTAGGATTGAATACAAAGACTAATTATGTAAAAAAGTAGTTGACAAGCAGCAGCTATGTGATAAAAGCATGAAAATGAAATACTACATCAAAGATGATTTGAACGGACCTTACTACGAAGAGCAATTGGAGGCTTGGGTGGTAGAAGGTAAACTCTTGCCAGATGTTCTGGTGTCAGATGGGGAAGGCGAATGGATTTCGTTGAGAGATGTCTTGAATCTAAGTCCTATTGCCCCTGCTCCTATAAGTGAAAATAGTAGCCCTATCACTCCTGCTCATGTAGTTGAAAAAAGTGGTCTAGCAAAATGGTTAGGTGGAGTTGTTGCAGCTCTACTTGTAGGTGGAAGTGCTTTCTTTGCTGGTAAAGGTTTTGTTGACCAGCCTGTTGAAACACCAAAACCTGAAGTCACTGTAAGTGAGGTAACCGAAAAGGAAGAACCCGAAGTTCCGAAAGAACCTGAAACACCCGAAGTCCCAGAAGCTCCTGAAGAACGAAAGCTTTCTGAGATTCCTACTGAGGAGTTTGCACTGATGTGGATTGAAATGCAAGCCGAAGCAGAGCGCCGAAGAGAAGAAGCTGAAGCACTAGCAGCTATCACAGCAGTAGTTAAGGAAGCTGGAGCTTCAGAGGTCCAAGAATCCTTGGATGCTCTTGATGAACCGTCTGAGCCTGAGATCGAAATCGGAGCTATTGATTCGGAGAACGTTGTTGATAGTAAAACGCTCGCACGTGCAGCAACTTTGCTTATGAAGTCTACGGATAAGAAGTTTGAGGAGCCTGTCTTGACAGAGTTGATCGAGCGAGAGGCTAACTTCTACATGCTGCGAGCCGTGTCACAAGACAAGAAGTATTACATTGTGGTTGTGAGACATGACGGCGGAACGAGGTTCAACTACGTTGAGGGCTTCTTCTTAAGCGAGGTTAGCGAAAAAGAATACAACGAGCTACCTGATTGGAAGAAGCAGCACATTCAATTCGTAAACGACTGGCCAGGAGTTACCAAAGATGCTAAGCCTCCTACGGCTAAGGTAGAACAGCCTAAGCCTGAAAAGCAGGTAGCAGTAGCGCCAGAGCCGAAACCTAAAACATCCACTAGGAGACCTGCGTGAGGCTCATCGGGAAGCACCTGACAACGCTAACCTAATCCTACAGTTGTAGGGAACCTAATCCTGTAGGTAAACTTTACCCAAATATGAAGAAATTAGTTATATCATCACTCACGGCAGAGGCACTGGCTGATAAAGCTAAAGCCCTGACATCGCTCGAACTGCTAACCCAACATGCTGTTGGTGTCGGTGAGCACTCTACTAACGATTTTCATGATAATGCTCGTGAAGCTCTTGACTTATTGGTAGATGCCAACGATCGTCTAGAGACGTTAGAAAAATTCTTTCCCGAAAGTTTTGAGCAAGCATGAATGATGAAATTACAAAGACTGTATTGAATGGAGTCATGTACTCCTACAATCAGTTTATTGACCGAGAGCATATCAGAGACAACCAATTTCTGATTGACTCAGAAGAATATGGTCGTCAGATCGGTCTTAAGTTTTTCATGACATTCTGGCAAGAGGCTAAGCGACATGATATCAAGAAGATCCGCTACCCTGCCGATTGGTGGCAAGCTTTTAAAGAGCGTTGGTTCAACGACTGGTTGAAAGATCGCTATCCTGTTAAATACACTGTCGTAACTGTTGATGGTGCATTCGAGTATTACAAACTGGATCAAGCACTTCCCGAAGACAACCAGAGTCGTCTGGTTATGTTCACCCAAAAAGGTTATGAGTACGGAAAAGAAGCGAGCGCTGATACCTCCTAACAATTCGCCAGATAAAGATATTGTCATGACACCTCAATACCTCGCAAATGAGGTGGTGTCTTATCTTCCTCTGTATGGCACTGTGTTAGAGCCAGCAGCCGGAACTGGAGCTTTTGTCAATGCGATGAAGCCTCTAGTAGGGAATACGATTGATGAACTACACTCCTGTGAGCTATCGGAAGGCACAAACTTTCTCGACTGGGATAAGAAAGTGGATTGGGTTGTTTCGAATCCACCATGGTCGAAGCATAGAGATTTCACAAATCATGCTTATACAATCGCTGAAAACATTGTATGGTTGATCACAGTCAATCACTGTATTGGCTACAGAGCTAGACTTCGTGATATGAAAGAAGCTGGCTGGGGCGTTGTGAATATCATTAAAGTAGATCCTCCTCAGGCTAAAGAATACCCTGATTGGCCACAAAGCGGATTTCAACTGGGTGTAGTATGGTACCAGAAGGGTTACAACGGACCTATGAATTGGGACGATAGAGCAACAAGATAGTTTGTTCTATTAGTGTAAATATAGTCATGCACCAAGAAGATCAAGCAACCCCTCAAGATCAAAGACTACAGAAAGAAGTTGGCGAAAGCCCAGCGCAACCTCTCACGTAAAAAGAAAGGATCGAAGAATAGGAACAAGGCGCGGATCAAAGTGGCTCGCGTCCAAGAAAAGATTTCAAATGCACGGAGGGACTTCCTCCACAATCTGTCCGCCAGACTGGTCAACGAAAACCAAGTGATCGGAATGGAGGATTTAAACACGAAGGGACTGATGAAGAACCGCAGACTGTCTCGGAGGATTTCCGAACAGGGGTGGCGCGAGTTCCGCACGATGTTGGAATACAAATCCTCATGGTATGGGCGAGAGTTCCATGTCTGCGATAGGTTTTTCCCGTCTTCAAAAACGTGTTCAGCTTGTGAGAAGGTGAAGTCGAAAATACCGCTTAGCATCAGGGAGTGGACCTGCGAATGCGGGGCCGTCCATGATCGTGACATTAATGCGGCAAAAAACATTCTGGCGGCAATATCTGTCGTTTCAGCCTGTGGAGTGGACGGAAGACCAACGGCGAACTATCGCCCGAGGCAGGCCACATTGAAGCAGGAAGAGAAGCAATTCTCAAGATAGCCAATAGAATCTATTTAGCGATACTAACAAGACCATCCCAATCGAAACTATTGGTAAGGTGTTGGAAGTGGCTCTGGACCAATCTCCCACAGAGGACCTTTCATAGCTCCGACATCAGCGATTAAGTCGATGCACTCACGGTAGGCGGTACTCCTATCGATGAAATACTGGGCTTCACCCTCGTCTTCACAAAGAAAACGGAGCATCACATAATCATTTTCACGTGCGGCTGTGAATTTACTGATGTCAAGCTGAGTGTCGATCAAGCTCATACTTTGTAGATGACTCTACTATGCTCTGGTTTGAGCATAAAGTCAAGCTCTTCCTTAGTTATTTGGTAATGACTGAATCGCCCTTTAGGGACCGCTCGTTTAGTCGGTTGGGAGAGCATCGCAGCAGGTATCTCTCCTTCAAGAACCCAGACGTAAGCCATCCCCATCTTGATTAGAAGATCAGCAAAATACACGAGAGCGCCGTCTTCAACTTTACGGCTGAATTTAACAGCACCGAAGGCAGATCCTTTTTTAAGAACGACGATCTTGCAGATAGTCTTTTTACCAGCTCGTCCTTGGAAGCTCCTAGGATGCTCTGCCTCTGGAACGAAGATACCCGACTCTTTTTCAACACGTTCTCGTTCTGCCATGAAATTAGGACCGTGGTCTTCCCAAGGATCACCTTTAGCGAAAAAGAGAATGTGTATCATCTCATGGAGTAAAATACCATTTAGCTCTTCTTCAGTAAAATCGTAAAGCGTAGTGATCGCAATTTGACTAGGCGTAATCCAACGATCTTGTTTCACCTCATCTCGGATCATCTTATCCTGAAAAGGAGTTTTCCCCCATGCTTCACGAGGACCATATTGACACCTAGCTACCCCCAGCGCACGCTTCATGCCGGGGCTCCAACGCACGGTAAGCTCTTGTGGTAGCTCGTTGTTGAAATAAGCAGCGTTGAACTGGTCGTAGATCCTTTTTAAGTTCGGTCGAGCCTCAAATAGTGAAAGGAATTCCATATGTACTATGCTCGCTCGTAACAGTCTTCTGGGAAGATATTTGAACCAGTTAAGGCATTCGCGATATCACACTGTCGCTGAATAGTGTTGTGTGTCACTGGTCCAGGTATTGCCTCAGCAGGTAATCCCCATATCTCCTGACATATCTCGTGCTCCTCTGGTGATTCAGTCCAGATCCATTGGATGAACTCACGGTCGTTCTGATCTAGATCACCTAGATTTTCGAAGAAGAAAAGGTAGTTGGAATCCCTCAGGCAAGTAATCGTATTGCCCTTATCCCTGAAGATATACGATTGCCCTTCTGGGAGCATCTCAAGCTCTCGATTAGTCCCTTTAGTAATTGTTCCATACCTAGAGGTTTTAGCCCTCTCGTAAGCGGCTAGAAATACAAGGTCATCCTGTTCGAAGAGTTTGAGAAAATCCATGCAGATAACTACTTCTTAGGATTCCAGAAGTAGTTGAGAAGGTTCTCACCCTCTTCCATTAGAGTGTCCCACTCTCGTTGTAATGCTTTTGTGTCTAAGTGTGAACGTATCACTGAATTCCATGAATCAGGTATGAACTTAAGCTTCTCATCCTCTGTTAGCTCATCGAGGGTATCAAGTTGCCCCTGCTCATAAGCCTCGTCATAGATCTCATTGAAGAGCTTTTGGATTGCTCCTACGGATGTCCTGACCTGAGTATCCTCATTCTCGCAGAGCGCTGGCACACGCTCAACCAACTTTGCCCACAATACGTTCTTTTTCATATTTTTCTTTAAGCCCCCAATATCTCCAGTAAAAGGTATTTCTTAACTTTTCTTCGTCAAATTCTTTCTTCTCCTTGTGGATGAAGGGCGCACGCTTCTTAATAGAAATGATGGGAAACTTCCTGTACTCGCCACAGACGAAGCGTATTTCTCCAGCCCATTCTGGCACCTCAACGTCGAGATCCTTCGGCAGAACGAAGTAGAACGTGTTTGGACACATAATGTCTCCCGACCACAGAAGATCATGTTTGCGTGTCTCTAACAGGTTAGCCCAACCACGTTCGTGCTGCCAACCTAACTGACGGCTCTTTTTAGAGTCTGCCAAGAAATCAGCTTTGGTCAGCTTGATCTCATATTCGGCGGTGTAACCGCTTTTAAGGAGTCGCCAACAATCACACTCCCACCAATCAACCGGAGTGTAGTTTGGTATCATTGCCTTTGAAGCACTAGCAAATTTCCAGAATAGGCTAATCTGCAATCTGCTTTCGGTTACTGGACCTGCTTTCTTAGACATTATAGTTTGTTGATAATCCTTGCTAAGTCACATTCGTAAAAGCCTGAACTGTTGAAGTTGTTGTGCTCAATAATTTGGTATCCGATTTTTGTTAGGGCAACATCACATACGTTGTATTCGCCGAATTCAAATTGTTCGACAAATCGCCAAGCATCGTGCCTTGGATAAATTCGTTCGTATTTTATTCTGTGCCCCTGTCGGTATAAAGAGCCTGCAATGACTTCAGTTGGTGAACAGAAAAATCGAAATTCTTTGTAGATCTGCTGATAGGGTGAGACTAAAACCTTGGTTCCTTTTATTTCACCAAGGTGCTGACGGTTTTCCAAAGTTTCACCTATCTCCAAGACTGTGCCAGTGAAGAGCTTCTCCTCGAAGGGCTTGACAAAAACGGATAGAACACCTGTTTCGTGCCGGAAATCAATGTTGTCTGCATCGCACACCCATCCCTCGTTGAGATAGTTATGGGGATCTACCAAGAAATCTAAGGGACCGTAGCTGTTGAAGACTGGAAGTTTGCGCTCCCTACAAGTCTGAATGAATTTACTACTGCCAAAGCAGTGTGTGATACCAGCAGGAGGTTCAGGCACAAACTCTGTTGTAAACGGTGTGCGCTCTACCACAAAAGCTTTTGGACCTAGAAGGGAAATGAACCTATCGTGTGAAGGCTCATTCCAAGTTGACTTCTCGATGAGTATCATGAAACTGGTGCGGGAGGGTTCTTACCGAGTTTCTCATACATTTCCTCCCAGTCGATCCCAAGAACGCTCAGAGCAGCGACATAGACATTACGCATAAAGGTCGTTTGATTGAGGCTGATGTCTACAGTTCCTAGTTTCAGAACGAAGTCATTGAAGCACCAAGAGTGCTTCTCGCGCATTGCCGGAATCAGGGTAGTCCAGATAGTGCTCGGACGCACCAAGTAGTTTGGAGGCAAGTACACAGCGTTTGGAGATATAGCATCAGGATTGATACCATGACCTGCTGGCAACCAAACAGCTTTCAGCTTTCTATCCGGCATTGGAACAAAGTTGAGGACGTATGGCTTGCTATAGATGTACTCGCTGATAACAGCATTAAGGTAGTCGTCGTGGTTCTTCATTATTGATAAGGTCTTTAAGTTCACGATGGGAGGTAATCATATCCTTCCACTCGTGATACCTATCCCCATAGATCCCCATTTCAAACAGTTTTTGATCTAATTCAGGAAGGTCTTGAACATAGAGTATCTCTTGGGAAATTCTAGATCGGTCAAAATACTCGTGCTTATGGCACTCCGAAATGACATGCTGTAGCTGTCCTTCGTTTAGCTCCTTCTCGGCTTCGATCAGCAACGCAATAGCACCCTCGTCGAAGCCTTCCCATCGTTCTAAGTAGCTGTTGATACGTGACTCAAACTCCTTTTCTTCGAGCTTTTCATCAAACACGAACTGGTCGTCAATAATCTTTGTCACGGGATCGACCACAGGTGTGAGTTCCGGCGCAAGGTAAACACCGTAGAATCCAAGGGACTCAAGCTGTTTACGTTCTAACATACCAGAGGCAACGGGGGGACCTAGCACATGCTGCCCCAAGAACTTCTCTTGGCGTCCGAAGTCATAAGGGTTGTTGGTGTTGGCAATGAATGTCCCTAGCTCTTGGTGGTAAGCGTCGATATCCGTAGGGGGGTTCCCCAAGAGGTTGCCACCTTTCTGCCTGAGTGATCGCTGCCCAAAATCAACAAGGTAATTCCGAAAGAAGTAGTAGCTTAGGATAAATCCAAGTAAAGCTCCGATTAGTAATGTCAATGTAGTCATGCTGAATAGGTAATAATATGTGTTTCAAAGTTCTTAGTTGTGAATATGCGCTCCATACAGGAGGCTAAAGTTACAGACTGGTTTCGATCTTCAACAATATTTATACCGTCCCATTCTTCTGGGGGGATCTCATCGCTGACCAACATCGGAGTAGCCTCATCATCGTAGAAAAGCTTTGCGTAAAGCTGATGAGCCCTCCAAGCTTCATTTGACGCGATGATCACATTATCAATACGAAAGGCTTTCATCTGCGTCTTATCTTTCTGGGGTGGCGCAAGTTCCTGCTTACCCTCTGTGAGCTTGTAGAGATACCTCATGAACCCACACATCATTCGGTCCTTCCAATTGTCTGGGATTTCACCATCGATGGTCCCGTCAGTCTTCAACTCAGCAGAACCTTCTGGGAGGCATAGGTGGAAACCTTCAAGCTGGTTCTCCACAATGTAGATTCGGAGTCGAATAAGCTCACTTTCGGAAACCTCCACATAATCGCTTTCCCTGAAATATACCTTAAGTTTAGGTGAGTTATATGGAAGGGTTTTATGCAGCCATCCAGTAAGGTTAGCTTCGATGTCTCTCTCGTTTGAAAGGCGTGAAGCGGCGGATCGGATATCAGCATAAGAATAGCCTTCATCAAGCAAGGCACGTAAGTTTGAGTCAAGTTTTTTCATCAGGTTACAGAGTGAACGGCTATGGTTAGTAGAACATAAAGAACGACTCCATCGATCAAAGTTCCACGAAAAAGAGTCCATGTCATGAACGTGATATCAAGAATGGGTTTCGTCTTTCGATGGGTAACGAATTTTGAAGTCGCCATTAGGAAGATGGTCAACACCCCAATATATATTGTTATCTAATTCCCTACCACCAGTTAGTGGAACGACTTTTGGATCACCACCAGTTAGTGGAACGACACCCCTACATCCCCCTTCGCAAGGTTCGTTCGGTATGACCTTCTGGTCACCTATTTGTACTTTTGTTATTTTCATAAGTTATTTTTTTGATAGAGTTAAAAGGAAATACAACATCACCATCATGTGTTTTAGCCCTAACGTAGTTAGTGTGGTACAGAACTCGATATGCCTTAACAGGTCCATCGTGCGTATGAACAATGAGGGCAGTAGCAGGTGGCGTTGATAGCCTAAGCGAGGATACAACGAAAGCAATGTCTTCGAGAACCTCTTCGAGAAACATCAGCATATCATAGTAAAGGATTATGAAAAATCTTTTTATAAGCATTTTGGTACAATATTTAATGTTGTTTCATCGTTAAGGTAAGCACAGACTTTCATCGCCTCTTTCAGTTCTGGAGGACAGTCTATCGTAGAGTCACACTTCTCACGCCAAACGCACACTCCGGTCTTAGAATGTCGATAGCGCCGGATGATCTGAATCTCATCTCGATTTGCCGTCCTGAGAATAGTGTAGGTCATGCTCTCCATACTGTCAACACCGCATATTCATCTGAGGGATCGCGGTTCTCCCACTGGTATTTCAAAGGCAGCTCAGTGTCCACCCAGTAGAGGCAGGAGCTGATCGAGATTGAAATGGTAGTCGGGTAGGTATCGAAGATGTGTTTCAACTCCTTCAGGGTGATGCGATTGCCCTCTGCGAAGAGAGTCTCACCATTAACCGAAGTCCTTTCACCATCAACATCGATGGGAATCATTTCGATCTCGGAACAGAATTTGAAGGACTTGCCTTCCTTGCGAAGCATATCCCGCTTGATAGAGGCGAAGGTGTCGTTGATCTCCTGCGCCTTGAACTGCCCCATGACAAAGCTATTGTTTTTAGCACGCTCTGTATCACGAACGGACTCAGCATGTGCCATGAGTCGCCCACGGGAGGTAATTGACGAATCAGATGAAAGATCCCCTCCGACACGGACTCCATCGATGGTGAAGTAATACCGCCCAGACGCTTCCCAGATAGTAACCTCATCTTTACGCCCCACCTCAATAGGAGTGTTCAGCATCTTAGTCATCTTGTCAGATGGAGTGCTAACCCACAGGTCATAAGTTCGACGGGGCAGATCACGCTCCCTACGAAGAAGTTCTTTATGGTAAAACTCCCCCCGACGAGGGTTCATTTCCATGAACTCACGGAGCGAATTGATTTTTTGGCGATCTTGAAGTGTCATCATACCATCAGTATGCACAGAATTTTACACAAGTCAAATACTTTTTTAACCGTAAGGATCAATTACGACAACGACATCCTTAGCTTTGAGTTTCTGAGTCTTGTCAAGTTCTTCCTGAAGCTTCTTTATCTGATGTTCAAGACGATTACAAACAGCATCACGCGCCCCCTCAAAATTGTCGAAAATCTCTGGTCCATAATGGTTACCACGTGTTGGGCGGAATCGACGAATAAAACCCGAAGGATCTTCTGTATCGTAGTAGTATTTGTTCATGCCTTTTTCTCCCAATAACGAATTTCAGCCTCACGAGCTTCCCTCCGATTAATCTCTGCCAAGAAAATAGCTGCTGCGGCTTCCTCGTTATCGTCCACACACATGGCATGGATCTCACGAAGTTCCTCCAAAGTGCATTCACGAGCACGTTTATGGCACTCGGATAAGAAAGTCTCATTTCGTTGCTTTTTCTGATCATAGACGTCTTTTAACGTCTGAAGAGCTTCGTTTTCATCGGTCGAGAGTTTGTCATAAAGCATAGCAACCTCGATCTGAGCCAAAAAAATCCAACTGTTGTAGCCAAAGACTTCTTCAGCCCAAGCAACTATTTTCGGGTATTTCTTATCAAACTCCATCACACCCCCCTTCAGATTCTCTACGTGCAAGCTCTTTCGAGAAAATACTATGAACTAGCTCTGTTTCTTCATTGGAGTCTACGATTTCACGAAGTTTCTCTATAGTACATCTTGATGCCTGTAATTCATATTGAAGTACGGCATACATATTATGTCCAGATTCCTCTTGGGAAATAGCTCGAATTGCCATGATCGCATAGACACAACTATCCTTGGAGTGTGTTTCGAACAACCATGTTGATCTTATTGGGGCACCGATCTTGTGTTCTGATTCAACGCCCCCAAGATCATGGTATATATGCCAGTTCCCCGTAGAGGGAGATTCAATAATGTAGATATCGGAACCGATAACATTATAGCCACCCCTGCATTCTTTTAGTCTGGTTGTCATCATTTTAAACTCCACACATTACGACTTCAGTAGGCCCCCCGCATCGAGGGCACTTACCTTCTTCCTCCATAGCCTCGTCGTGCTGCTCATGCCACGTGCAATGATGCTCCTTAGCTTCCTCGATGTGCTTGCACTTCCCCCGAAACTGAAAACCCTTACAAGTGCAGGTATAATCATATTCGTAAGGATGACCAGGAGGCATGTGCTCAAATGAGACAACATAATCCTTGATGGGCATGCTCCAGCCAGATAATTGGCAACACTGATGGAGGGGTATAATATCAATCATTTTCTAAAATGTCGTTAAGGTCAATTTCAGTGCATATATCATGCGAGTGAATCAAAAACAGCTTCTCGTTAGACCGGATGTAGAAAGAAGACCCCCAGTAAGGGGTTTCCAATTCAATCATCACACGTGCATACCATTCGGGTAGTGTCTCCGGTGAGAGCTTGGGACAACCAAATAGCATGACGTTGGTCCAGTAATCGGGATTGTTTTCAATCTCCTTCAAAAGAGCTTCACGAACAGTCTTTGTGAATTCCGAGTAGGTGATGACTGGTAAGGTTATTTTTCCCATTAGTTGTGTTGGGTGATGGTAATCTTCTGATCGTATGCCGTTAAGACAGCGTGAAAAGCTTTTGCCACGTAGAGGTTGGTCGGGCTCGTCATCGTGCTGTCGATTATGGTCTGAGTATGACGACCTTCGCCCTTAGATTTAACATGGTGTTCTACGACTTCTGCCAATCTGGCCAGTATAAGGCTGGGAACATCAGGATCATGTGAGAGGTCAGGGATGAACAGAGGAACGACATAAACGTTGTCACCCTCAGCAACTGCGTGAAGGTGTGGATCGTCGTGCCATGTGCATGTCCTCGTGCAGTGATAATAGATCTGATAACCTTCGATGAGGACACACAGGATGGTTGTGTTGAAATTGTTGTGGGCGAATTTGTATTCGTCGTATTGCATGCCCCCAATATGATCAGAATCCTTAATTTGTCAAAAACATTTGCAGGAGAAAGTTTGAGAGATACATTTGTCCACTGTTCACATTTGTTACCATTGGGGAAGATGCATCCATTGAGATGACACACGCAGAATTTGTAAACAACTTTTACTTGACGTGTCTGTCATATGTCGTAGAGTGGTAATATGAGTGAAGAAAACGCTTTGTCGAAATTTGATAGGATACTGACCGAGAAGGTGACCCAAGTGAAGAACTACGTGTCAAGCCTAGCAGAGGCTACTGATAGTATCATCAAAAAAATCGAAGGAGAGATATCAGGAGATTATTATAAGGGGGACAAAGGAGACCATATGCTTACCCTCTCTCAAGAGCTACGCGTCAATCGAGTAAAACTCGAAATCGGAAAACACTTCTTGACAATCATGAAAGAGTTGGAAGAGCAGTTTCCGGCAAACCTAATCGAGGAGCAAACTCGGTTCGAAGGAGTTGTTTCCAAATTGGAAAAGATCCAAGAGGCGATAGACCGTGTTAATGTCTCACTGCAAGTTGAGGGTTCCGGCGATGTTGATCCTGACGACAGGTATTGGAGGGTCTGGGATACTGAGATGGCAATCGCCTCTTACTTGAATGATGCCGAAGCCCAACACATAAGACAGTATGGGGATATTAAACGCTATCAATTCACTGAAGTTACAAAAGAGGCATATGCTTCTTTCTGGTACAAGCACGACCAAGACATTGAGGCTCTTGTGTCTGAGACTGAAGTAGAGGATCTTTACTCGACGTTAAGATCTCAAATCGAAGATTTTAAGGAGAGAAAAAAAGCCAAAGCTCAAGACGAGGAGTTTGTAAAATAAAAAGAAGAAATTTGTTTGACATCTTTCGAAAAGCGTCTACCTTTTCACAAGCGCATAAGAAGTTCCTTAACTTTTTCACCTGTAATGAAACCAAATTACTTCTCGCGCTAGACTTTTGAGGCATAAAGAGTTCCTTAACTTTAATGATAATAAAACTTACTCTTCGCCTCGCCCTTTTAGCATAGGAAGTTCCTAAAACTTGATTCCAAAACCAAACTTACTTCCCGCTTTTTCTATGAAAACACTAAAGTTATTCAATGCAGTTGTTAGCGACAATAAGTCACGTCGCTTGCCAATGGTCATCCCTGAATATGGGGTGCTAATCGAACCAGGAGCAGCCCACCGATTTGAGGCAATCAACGAATACTACAAAAAGCATGTCCTCAGCGGGGCACAGCTTAATTCCACTTTCTACACGAGCTGGGACAAGGTGCAGAACCTGACCGACTTGGAACGGTTCATCGACCAGATCCTCCACTATGCCTCAACCTACGGCACTGGTCACACCAGCCAATGGATCTACATGCCTGAGGGCGAGGCAAACTTCCCTGAGAAGACTGTTGTTTTCGAGGTTGTGCGTGCAGTTACTTCCGAAGAAATGATCGGTAAGTGTTTGGACATGCTGGCAAATGGTCAGGCGCTCAAGCAGGAGACCATCGAGGACCTTCTCGATATTCTGTTGGAACTTGGCTATTGCTTCGACGGCACTGAGACGATTAAGAACAAGGAAGCTCAGATGTACATCTGTGATGAGATGAATGTCGTTCCGGCTGATCCGGTTGAGTGCGTGCGCTACCTCGTTTACACGCTGACTGGTCAGACTCTGCTGATCAAGAACGCAGCAACTTATGAGGCAATCAAGGTTGCTAACGTGGCTCAGCGTCGTAAGGCGTATCAGATTCTGAAGAAGATGGACGAGCGTCAGCTTGCACAGGTGTTCAATCGCTTCAAGCCAATCTTCTTATCAATGAAGAAGGTACTGGGTGCGGATGTGGCTAAGAGCATCAACACAATCAGCCGTCTGTCAAAGACCTGCCACAAGCCAATGGAGTATAACGTCCTGAATGATCTCGGTGCATGTTCGTTGAAGGATCTTCGTGCTCAGCGCAATAACATTGCTGACAACGCGACTTTCTTCCAGCTTGCACGTGGGCTCCAATACCTCCATCAAGCATATGGTGTGACCCACAGTGTCTACCAAGTGCGGAATGGGAAGTCTTACGTGGCTGAGGGTTCTGGTGTTAAAACCTATGGTCGTATGTCTAAGATTGACATCCTGCTGGGGATTCTTCAGGAGCGCCATGATCTTGATGGACAGATGTTTTACATCCCTGATGATGTTCAGTATGCACTGCCAGTTTCGGAGAAGCAGTTCGTGGGTAACGTCCCAATGGGAACTAAGTTCACTACGGACCAGCCTATCTGCGCTGGAGTCTACTGGGAGAACAAAGGTGGTGCTCATGACTTGGACCTGTCGGCAGTCGCTGTTGGCGAGAAGGTGGGCTGGAATGCCTCTTATCGTTTGACTGGACTCATGTACTCAGGTGACATCACGTCCGCTCCTAATGGTGCAGTTGAATACATGTACTCGACAAACCAGCTCGAAGAGCCTTCACTGTTGTTGAACAACGTTTTCGCTGGTGAGGCTGTGGGCTCGAAGTTTGACATTGTATTCGGACAAGGACCGGATATTAGTCGAGATTACATGATGAACCCGAATAATGTTTGGTTCCAAGGATCGACCGAAACTGTCCAGCGTCAGTCCGTTGTTGGGCTCCTCCTTCCAGAAGATGGAAGTAAGCACAGTGCGGTCGTCCTGAACTTCGGTGCAGGTAACCTTCAAGTCAGTGGAAGCAACGAACACTCAAATAACCTCAGAACTGCTTTGGTTCAGAAGTGGGATAGCAGCTACACGCTGAACGATCTGATCGAGCAGTGTGGCGGGACTGTCCTTAGTGGCAAGGACTTGGATAAGTTCGAAGGGGACTACGTTGATCTGAGACCACAGGTGTTGGAGCGCGATAGTCTGACAAGAATTTTCAACTGTGTTTGATAGACTCGGGGGGTAGACCAGTTTTTTTTCATCTCTTTGGCTGGTCTACCCCCTTTTTTTTTCATAACTAGATTGACATGACAACCAAAGCACAGGAGATTAAGATCAGAAAGCGAGTGCTCCTTGACATGAGGCTTGCAGGAGTAGACCCTCGCTCACAAGGGGTATGATATTTAAGGCAAAGGAAGTTCCTCATGATGTTGAAAGCATCGGACTTCGAATCCGATAAATTACTTCCCGCCTTTTTACTTTTCTTCCCAACTGTCAATCTTCTCGGGTGCTGTTCAGCTTAAACGTTATGTTCACCACGAGATAAACAACTAAGATAAACTGAACATGGATACAATCACAATCGATGAACTGATCGAATTCGTTGAAAAACAAGACTCCGGCTTTTTTTTTTTTAGAAAGTGTTTGACAACCTCCCAGATCTATGCATAATGCTCGTATGTACCTGATTGAAGAAGAAGCCCTTAACGGAGTAGATCCTGCCGAAGAGCATTACGCTCATGAGTTTAACGCAGCTTATGATGATCATGCAGAGCGTTATGCTGCGACCGCTTATACGCCAGATCAAGAAGAGGAGGAAGCTTGGGCAGATGAGCTTTATCGTCAAGATGAGGCAGATGCTCATCTCAAGTCTGAGGATTGGGAGCGTCAGGCGAGAACCCATCAGTTTTTCGTTTAACATTCATCCAAACCTGTTCATATTTTTATTTAAAATGAAAGTACTTACCTTAGACCAGATCAAGACCTTCCTCCGAGAGAAGGTCGAGCTAGATGATCCTGAATTCAATCTAGCCAGCCCCTACTATTGAGTAGCAGCACAATGCGCTTCCAAGTTAGGGGACGGATTTATTGGAATGTTAGATTGGGAATTTTTCCACGAAAATCAGGAATTCATTGGCGTTGATGAAGACTATGCTCGTTTAATCGAAAACCTGAATGGCATTGCGAGTCGTCGATGGGAAGAATTCCCGAACGATCGATACAGAACCTCCCTCTCGGGGGGATTTACTAAAGAGTGCTGGGGGCTCCACCTAAGGGCATCGGAAGTCCTGAAAGCGATCGAGCTTTACCAAGGTTATATCGAAAGGGCTGAAGAGCTTAACTTCCTCACAATCTTTAACACAATCTTACCAGAATGGAAATTGGAACAAAAATTGGCGTAAATTTATCTAATGGGAACGAACTATTACTTAAGAAAGAAATCCACAAACAAGGGACCTGACGACATTCAGGACCTGATGCGGATTCTAGACATCGGTGAAGCCACAGCCGAGTCACTTATTGATGCGTTTTGCAAAGATCGACACATCGGCAAGTCATCGGCTGGCTGGTGTTTCTCCCTTCACGTCTATCCAGATGAGGGAATCAACACCCTCGATGATTGGAAGAAGCTTTTCAACGATACTGAGTACACCATCTTCGACGAGTATGGTGAGGAGAAAACTACTGAGGAGATGCTGGACTCCATCACGAACAGGGCATGGAGGGAACGGTCTCCGAGTGATTATAATAATGCTTTTTACCGCTCCTACGAGGAGTTCCTCGAAAAGAATTGTGCAGAGGAAGGTCCACGCAATCTACTCAGGCACGTGATCTCAGAGAGTAGTCATTGCGTTGGACATGGTGAAGGCACTTACGATTATATCGTAGGAGAATTTTGCTAATGAACTTATCAACTGAAACAATCATCCATCTAAGTCTTAGCCATGATGAGTACAAGCTTATCACACGTGCGCTTACTGGCATGCTTAGTGACAAGCAGGAGGCAGAGGCAGTTGCGCTTGCTAATGTAATGGCTGAGGCTAATGTAAGGAATCTAGAAGCTAAAACTGAGGTTGCGAGCGGAACCCGTGATCGAATCCGAGACTTACAGAAATAACTTTCTGCGCTGTTAGCTCAACGGTAGAGCGCGTGCTTCTAAAACACTGGGTTGTGGGTTCGAATCCCACACAGCGCACCACTTTAAAATGACAATCGACAATCTAGTCAAATTTGTAGAGAAGAAGCCTAAGACGTGGAACTTCAATATCTGGAGCCCGTATCTCTGATTAACTGCTCAGTATGCCAAGGAGTTCCTTGGTTTTGAAACACCCTGCGCCGGAACACGCGAGGTCGTAGAACACTCACGATCATCGTCCGCATCAACAGAATGTATTCCAAAAACTTATGCTGATTTTCAAGAGTTGTGGTATAGGAAAGCAAAATCGGTGTTCACACGAGATGAGATACTCCATGTGCTGAATAGATTGAAAGAGGTTTCTGCTCGAAAGGTATTCAATGAGATAAATCAGAACGGATTCCCCAACTAACTGCCGTAGCGACCGAACCTGTCTATGGGAAAAACCGTGAGATGTTCAGTCGTTACCAACTCCTGAAGTAAATTCCAAAGTGTTTCAGTCGTGGCACTATGTATTGTCATGGCTGAAACACTTTTGGTTAGGAGAAAGAAGGACCGCGTTGGCTGGCTAAAGGAAGTCCCTGATTACAAGAAGGACTTCGATGCTGTCAATACCGCAGAGGTACTCGATAGCGATGTTATTTTGCGCTACCTCGAAATAACAAACACGCATAGTGAAACTGTATATGTTCAGTTTCACGACAGTGAAGATCCTCCAGTTGATATCTCGACTCGTGTTGGTATATCTGTTGAGGTTCCCCCAAACAAATCCTATGCGAGATATGTCTATGACTGCTTTGTAAACGGGCTGCATATTGTCATCAGCAACTCACCAACTGCATTCAACCTTGTTGGCACAATGCAGTTACATGTTCAATATGATCTACCTAAAGTAGGATGAATTACATAATATTTCCAACTGGCACCACCTCAATCGAGGGAACGGAGATCCTCTCGACAGGTGAAACGGGCGTTAAATTCCTTCGATCAGATGGAGATGGTTCTTGTTCTTGGCAAGCAATAGCAGGCGGGGGCGATGCGCTGACTGGCAGTCCGCTTTCGCAATTTGCCCCGACGACATCATCCCAACTGGCCGGTGTGATCTCGGATGAGACGGGCACAGGAGCATTGGTATTTGCCAATTCTCCTACTCTAATAACACCTGCTCTTGGAACTCCTGCGAGCGGAGTCTTGACGAATTGTACAGGATTACCGGCTGGGTCCGTCATCGGATTATCGACAGTTGCCACGTCTGGAGATTACGACGATCTAATTAACGCCCCTTCGGCGATCCAACCAGCGGACATTTCCGGACTGACCGGCGGGACAACGGGCCAGATTGCGACCAAGGCGAGCGGAGACGATTACGACCTGACGTGGGTTGATGACCTGACCGTGCCCGGACTGCTTACCGCCGACCACATCCACGGGAACATCGCCGGGACGCTTTACATCCACGTCAAAAACACGAGCGGCGGGACACTGGCGAAGGGGACGCCGGTTTACGTCACCGGACACGTCGGCAGTTCCGACCGTGTTGAGGTAGCTGCGGCAGATCAATCGGACCCGGCGAAAATGCCAGCGATTGCGCTTTTGGCTGAGGAACTGGCAAACAACGGAGAAGGCGATGGCGTGATTGTCGGTGAGATCCGATCCTTCGACACCGATACACCAGGCTATGCGCTGAACGAAGAGCTTTTTGTTGGCACAGGGGCGCTGACAGCTACCAAGCCGACAAGCGGCGCGGTCCAGCCCGTGGCGACCGTAGGAAGGCTGCAAACCTCGACCGGCGTGCTTGTGATCAACTGTCAGGGACAGCGAGCACCGGACGAGACTTTCGCGACCTCCGCGCAAGGCGCAAAAGCCGACACTGCAACGCAACCGGGGGATCTGGCCTCAGTTGCAACATCTGGAGATTACGACGATCTGAGCAACAAACCGATCCAGCCGATACAAATTCCCGCCTTAGCCGGGAACCCGACATCCAGCAACGGAGCGACGGTTACTTCAAGCGAGGGCGAGGCCTCGGGGATGAGTTTCCCAGACACAGGGGATACCACGGTTGTCTACTCGGTTGTTATCCCTTCGGGATCAGCGGGAACATTCTCGGTTTCTTTGCGCGGCGACTCCAGCGCGACAGCCTCCGCATCTGAGGAGTGGGCAGTATCGATCGAGGCAAAACAGGACGACGAGGCATCATACGGAACGGCAGTAGCGGCAGAGGTGACGATAACGGCAGCATCTACGCCCCATACGATCACCTCGGGAACCATTACACCATCAGGATCGCCAACCAGCGGCGATATCGTTTATATAAAAATAACTCGGGATGTGAGTGAAGAATCAACCAGTTCGGATGGTGATGTTTTGCTCCGCGAAATTATAGTTACGTTTGACTGATGAGACAGGCATACAACGTAGGCAATTTGGGGGGAAATTTGGCGGCAGTGGGTGGGGATGTGCCTGATTTTGGTAGTGCAAGCCGGGAGTTCGATGGGAACGACTACATAGGCATAGCGAGTCCCGGAAACTCATATACCGAAGCAACGATATTTGTTCGGTTGAAGACATCTACAAAGCCCGGGTCGTTCGGTGGGCTTTTCTACAGCGGGTATGGCGGCAACGGCGCTACATACCTTGGCCTAGTGATGGACAGTTCAGGCAGAATCCGTGCCGACATGGACAACGGATGGTCCCTGAACTTGGTCTATTCAAATGATGTCGCAGACGGGGATTGGCATTCAGTGGCCCTTGTAATGCGGATCACAGGAGCAAACATAATCGGTGATCTCTACATTGACGGGGCGTATGTCAATTCGACTCCTCTTCCCCGACCCGCGTCCACCTTCACTTCGACAGCAGAGTGGCAGTTCGGGCGGTTGACGAAGTACTATTTTACCGGCAATCTGGCGGACGGACGATTCTACTCCCGCGCAATCTCGACCATCGAAATCGCCGACCTAGCAGCCGGAACCGACATCGACAGCACGGGGTTAGAGGGTTGGTGGTTACTTAACGACGACGATGTCCTCGACTATTCCGGAAACGGAAACGACGGCACCAACTACGGCTCGGCCTACTCGACCGACGGACCTCTAGACTAATGGGAAAGTAAACATGAAAACCTACATAATCGAAAACACAGAAGGCGAGGAAATCAGACGATTCACTCAAGCCGAAATCACAGAAAAATTCTTACGGGATCAGCGGTTGAAGGGGCGGACAGTCATCGAGCTAGCCAACCCCCAGAGACCCGCAGACACGGAGGACACCACATGGGAGCGCGGAGACGAAACCGATACCCCCGCTTCCCTCGGAGACGAAACTTACCTCGTTCGCGAACGGCCTTGGGTATCCGCTCCGTTTCCCGTCCCGTCAGAAGTGACGCCGCGACAATTTCAGCTAGCTACAGAGATATTGTTTCCCGGTTTGCTTGTCACGATTGAAGCTGCTGTTGATGCCCACCCAGATCCACTCGTTAAGATCAGTTGGAACAAGGCTCTTGGCGTTAAGCGGAATGATCCAACACTGGAAGCAATGAGGGTTCAGCTTGGTAAGACATCCGAAGAGGTTGACAGTATTTTCAAGCTGGGTGCAACTTTGTAATTGACAGTGGCTTAAATGGGTTTAAGTTCTGGCATGCAAGAACCAAACTTGGCCGACGAGTACGGCGATGCGGTCTATATGCTCGCCGACATGCTCGGACCTTCGGAGCATTTCAATCTGGTCATCAACGGCAACGTAGACGACTGGCACAAAGATTATCTTGACAAAAATGGGATTCTTTAGAAAACTAAAAGTAAGTCGCTACACGAAGGAGCAAATTGAATCAAACCTCATAGACAGAGAGGATGAAATAAGAAATGCGGTGCACGCGAATTTGCCGCTTGAAACATTTCTTATCGAATGGGCTTATTGGCGCGAATTGAAAGCGAGAAAAGAAAATAAAAATTCCGGCTGAATTCAATATCAAGGAGGGTGAGATTACGGTCGAAACATGTAGGGGAGTAACTTAACTGGACAGAGTACCTGCCTTCTAAGCAGCCACGTGTGGGTTCGAGTCCCACCTCCCTTATTTTCTTGTTTTTTTCTTGACAAGAATTTTCCTTTGGTTAACTTACCTCATGGACCCAATCTTAAACCGAAGACCTGCTGATAAACACCTTACTCTGAAAAGAGAACTGGAAGACAAAATAGACTACTTGAGAGGTCTTTTGTTCCTCCTCCTTCTTTTCGTTCTTCTCCAAAACATCACTATCGTAATTCTATTTTGTATCAAATGAAAGAGTATCCCCCGATCGAAGGAATTGATATTAAACTTACTCTAGAGAGTATGCTTAAAGCAGTCGAAGAGGGTAAGATCCAATTTGACAAAGACGGGTATATCAACTTGATGGATACGTATAAATGACTAACTGCACAATGTGTTCAGTTAGAACTCAGCAAGTTAGATCCAGATAAAGCCTTCCATGTGGAGGGTAGGTACCAGAGAGTAGATGTTTACTACTCCAGCCAAGGTAGGAGTTCCACTATGAATGTTCCTATTCCGTATATCTATACGTTATTCAATTGGACGGCGTTAGGACTTACACACGTTACTAAGCCTCGATTGATTAAGGAACTGAAGAAGCTTATTGCGGCAGAGAAGGCTTTAATCAACCGAGTCCCTCCGAAGTCATGAAAACACTTAATACAGAAGTTACGCCAAACAGCTATACGGATTACGTATCATCTGCATTCGACTATACGTTTACAGGCAAGTCAGAATTTAAACTACCAGAGTTTAGCATCCCCGAAGGTGATTGGGATATAGGCGTCATTTATGGTAGCAGTGGCAGTGGTAAGACGCAGATACTGAGGCATCACTTTCACTACGTTGAAGCAAATGTGATTTGGGACAACAACTATGCCATTGTATCGAACTTCCGCTCAGGCATGGAACCTAAAGATGTCGTAGCTGTCTTGTCAGCAGTAGGTCTGGGTTCTGTTCCGACATGGTGTAAGCCAGCAAACGTGTTGAGCAACGGTGAGCGTTATAGAGCTAATGTAGCAAGAATGCTTACAGATAGCAAGGCTGCTACGGACCACATATGCTTGGACGAGTTTACAAGTGAAGTAAACCGCGAAACTGCTAAATCGCTTTCAACGTCCTTATCAAAGTATTTGAGAAGAAATAATCTGAAAGCGGTCATTGCATCTTGTCATAAAGACATTATCAATTGGTTGGAGCCTGACTGGGTATTTAGTTGTGATGAATCACTAACTAAGTTTAATGAGGCAAAACCTAATTTAAAGAAAGTTGCAAAAATTGAAATATATTAGACCAAAGTTGGATATCGATGTTTACGAAATCCCCAAAGAATATAAAGATGTATATTGGGATCGATTCAGTAAACATCATTATTTAACAGGTAAGTTAAACAAAGCTGCCAAATGTTATGTGGCATATTTATGGGGTGAGCCTGTTGCTTTTAATTCGGTAATACGTCAACCCTGCGGAACGGTTCCAAATATGTGGAGAGGGCATCGATTAGTAGTATTAAGTGATTATCAGGGGATGGGTTTGGGAAATACCCTATCGGAATGTATAGGTGAGTTGATTAAGCTTGACAATGGACGTTATTTTTGCAAGACTGCAAACATAAAATTGGGCGAGTATCGCAATAGCAATCAAAAATGGAGAGCAACCTCTAAAAACATGATTGCTCGCCGTGACCCATTAATTTCTAAAAGGGCAAATTACAATAACATTATTAATCACGACTTATGCATGAGAATATGCTACAGTCATGAGTATGTAGGAACTCAGGAGCCATGAATATGCTCTTTCTCACGTTCGAATGCGCGGAGGATCTTTGAGCCTTCAACTTGGATGGGCTTGCTTGCCCACTTGAGAAGTACATCTGGCGAGGCTTCTTTACGCAGCTCCAAGGTGCTGTGGATAGTTGGGAGCCCCGGCTCATATACCTCTAAGGACTCCATAGAGGACATCAGGGAAGCTGTGTTGTGTTGTAGGTCTAGTATGTGGTCAATCGCCACAACAAGCTTAGATCCGCTCTTAGACTTATTCAGACGGAACCAACCATCACAAATAGATGCCCATGCAGGACCACCATACTCATGTTCCCAATTGGCATTCTCATACACCCACTTCATATCCTTCACAAGGTCTTCTTTTGAAAGCCAATCACTCCAAACTAGAGCATCGCGCAAAGCTTGTCTAGCACGAGATTTAACCCCTCTATAACCTCCTACGGCTATAGCGTCTTCGAAATGGTAAACCCAATCGGGGGTATAATCTGGAAGCCCTTCAGCCCATAGTTGATCGTATACGTGTGAGAATTCCTCCACAATCGCCCAGAACACACTCTCTAGAAGAGTCTCTCTCATGCTCTGGCAGAGAGTCTCGAACCATTCATCAAGGAGATACGCCTTGTCCAAACCCCATGTGTAATCAGGAGTGTTCTTACCATATGATATCAGGACCTCCAACACTGCGAAGTCGATGATCTGCTGGTAGAAGTATTTCGCAGGCTTGTAGCGCTCAAATAGCTGTAGAAATTTAATCATACCGTTTTTTAAAGTCGTAGATAGATATCTTCTCATCGCGGATGAAGGCACCTCCATAGTAGATCATCTGGTATAAATACGTTTGGTATCTATACCCATGAGGTTATTTGAAAGCCCAAATCAGCTTACTGCTTTTACCAGCCATGGGGCTGTGGATCTCAAATGGACTGATGATAATGCTTACCCATGGGGGTTTTACAAGGGTGAGTTCATAGCTGGTCCTGCTAGTGAACCCCATGATGATCTGTGGTATCATTTTGACCAGTTACCTGAATATTTATCTCGTGTCGAGTATGATATCTGTGGGCGCGTTTGGATCGAGGAGTATGGCTTCATTTACCAAGACGACGATGAGAGCTATGATGCGGTCGTAAGTTGGTGGGGGAATGTACCCCCAACCCCCCAGCAGTGGAAAACCATTCTATCGAACTATGGACTACATTCGAAACGTGTGCTCGTCGATGAGAACAATCCGATGCTAATGACGGATATGATTTTGGCTGGGGATTCGAATCCAATGCCTCTTCAATACTGGTTCAATACTTATGTGAAGGGACGTGCCAAGCCAAAACAACCTTCGCCGGAAGAGATGGCAGCAGCCCACACTGACTTCAATGCCAAGCCAATTCCGAAGGGTTCTGCTTGGAAAGGAGCTAATCGAATACCCGCAGGAATGACCAAAGCACAATTTAATGCCCAAAGGATTGGTGAGGCTGTTAGCTTCTTGAGCTTATTCGAAAGTCAAATACGAATCAAAGAGACTAACCCAGGACTATACAAAGCTTATGTCAATAGGCGATTAGCAGGTGCATTATCCCTACATCATAAAAGTTGGAGCGACAAGGGGCGCATGGTTCACGAAGTAGTTGTTAACCCTGGATTCCGAAGACAAGGTATAGCAACAGCACTATATCGCTATGTAGAGGAAGATATAGGCGAAGAATTAATTCCTTCTGATACGTTATCTGACGAGGGGTTTAAATTCTGGGTAAACTACCGAGATGGCGCAATTGACAAGAAAGATGTGCGCAGGATTCAGGATCAGCTTGTGGGTCAAAAAGTAACATCCCCAAAACATGATAATGCTGTTGGGAAGATCAAAGGCATAAGGGGGGTAGGTGATCGAGCAGCTATTTCCATTAAATTTGATGAGCCTATAGATAATCGTGGATCTACCATATCCATGGTAAGAGCACATGAGTTACGTGGCCAAATTCCAGAACTTGACAAGTTCATTGCCGAAAGTATCTTATTCGAGAACTACGATGCTGCGGAAGACTTCTATGATCGTCAAGATCGAGTGGCTGATCGTATTATTTCAGATTTCTTAGCTAATCCTGAGTCTACGATAAAGGTCCCGAAGGTCCCCGCAGCCCGAACAAAGAAGATTTGGCAGGACTATGCCAAGACACATGTTGTAAGAGACGAGAAGGGGCTGAATACAGTTGTTAACACTCTCCTTGATGGTATCTGTGCATTGTATGTCTCGACTCAGCTATGTGGACATACCGATGATGGTCTCGGATATCAAGATGTCTTCACAAGAGTAATGGGCTGGGAAGAAGATGAAGTTGATGATAGGCTTAAAGCTATTGGGGCTTGGGATGATAAATGGGATGAGCCTATACCATTATACGATTACCTCACAATTGATGGTGAAGATTTCTTCAGTGACTATGGGCTGAGACCTCTTGTAGATATCGCCATAAAATTGGAAGGCGAGTTTGAACCTGAAAAAATGTTATTTCTTTGTGATAGAGCTTTTAATGTTGTGCATCAACGAAATGATCTTAGCTCCTTTTTCATTGAAGGAGGTGTACACACCCTCGATGCTATTTTTGATCATGAAGAAGATGACCCAGCATCCGCACGTATCGGAAAACAAATGATATGATTTGGTAACTCTGACGATATTATTATGATGACCATGAGAGGGCTTTCTCGTGAGGATGCTGAAAGCACAGTACAGTTTGAGTGGGAAGACGAAGACGAAGACGAATACTATGATTGATTTCTTAAAACTATTCGAAGATGATATTGACTTAGAGGACATCGATCCTCTAAAGAGCCAGAAGACTCAACGTGGTCGTAACACACGATCAACCTATCGAGAGCTATACGACTTTCTAACGAACAATTTTCCAGAAGGTCCGATTCTAGACTTTGGTGCAGGAGATGGTACGAGTTCGTTAGAGTTGGAGCTTACGAGTTATGAACCACACCCACCAAAGGGATTCGATCCGATGTATAGCAAATACGATGACCTCGCAGCCTCTGGTGAGAAGTTCATGAAGGTCATTTGTGTGCATGTTCTTAATGTGGTTCCACCCCCAGTTCGTTCAGATATTTGCCAGCAGATCCGAGATGTGATTGATACCGGAGGTGCAGCCGTTATTTGTGCTCGATCTGTATCAGCAGTTGCCACGGCAAAAACTGCAACGCCTATTGACAATGTGGAACAGGGTGCTGTATTTAACAAAAGTGGTACCTACCAGAAGGGATTTCGCCCAGAGGAACTACGAAGTTATCTACAAAATGAGTTTGGTCCTGAGTTCAAAGTTTCAGTATTAGAAAAACCCTATACTAATTCACACCGTGTAATTTGCCTTGTGCAATGTTTTCGATAATATGAAGTTGTCTGATAAATTACTACAGGAATCTCCCGATAGGCTGTACACACCAGACGGTGTGTTTAAATTTGAAGATCCGGGTGCTATAGCTTTCGGGTTTCTTAATGGTAATATCGTGGCTTCTGAGTTCACCGAGTGGGGAGATAAGACTGGTACGCACAGAGACATTTGTAATGAGCACGGTGTAGATCCATCTGATATAACCCCCCAAGGTCGTTTCTGGGAGTTTGAAGACCCTCAAACCTCTGAGTACAGATTCTACCTTGCATGGTGGCAAGACCCTAATTTAGAGCAGATCCAGCAGGTAATTGACTACTTTAATATCGATGAAGACAATTTATGGATTCAATATGCCGGATTCTCTGGGGTGGATAAATATGTTCCTGAAACTGAAGTGACTGATGCGGATAGAGCGTTGCTTCGTGACTTAAGCGATGAGGACATGGAGGATCTACGTCAACAGCATCTCGATGCACAGGCAAAGGCGCGAGCACGAAAGAAAGGAGTTGGTAAGTTCGGTGCTGCTGCTACTGCTGATCGCGCAGCTAAAGCAGGGTATGACATTGCTAAGAAAGCAGGATATCCGAATGTGGCACAGTATCGAGCGGACAGGTACGGCGAAGCAATCGAGTTCCTACAACTATTTGAAAAGGCTCCACTAGAACCGAAGTATTCGGATTTCCCAGATATCGACAACCCAGATATACAACCTCATCATGAACAACCTCAACGCATGCAGTTTAGTGATGAGTTCAAACATTGGTTCGGGCGTAGTAAAGTAACTGTCAAGACCCCTGATGGACCATTACCCATGCCCGTGTATCGAGGGACTAAAAAGAATCCTAAAGATGGTCAGTTCAGGACTCAACATTTCAGAGAGACACCTAGTTTTACCCCAGTTCCTGAAATAGCTTCGCTTTACGCTTTCGATCATGGAATGTTTGGAGGGATAGAACTGAAAAAAGGAACGGTAGGGGCATATTTCTTAAAGATGGAGAACCCATTCGACATGCGCGAAATGGGATTAACGACTTCCATGTATTCTGCCGTCCTAGATGTTTTCAATTGGGATTTTTATGACGAACCAGCAAAAGATACGTACACAATGAATCATCTCTATGCACTACTCCTTGAGCTAGCCTCGAAAGATGCTGAGGGCGTGCCTTTTCACAGCGAAATACGTTATGGCTTATCCTATAACCAGATGATACCCTCCAATGACTGGGACAGTGTACTAGATGATTGGACGGTAAAAATACGGCGCGAGGATGAAGAAGAGAGAACCTACATGATTGAATCCATGTTAGAAGGTATTGAAATAGATACGTATGCCTTAGCAGATTCAACAGAGTATGTGGGTGCGCTCAAAGCTAAAGGGTATGATGGGATTATTCACTACGATACAAACGAAGCGGGTCACGAGTATTTGAAAAAAGCAGCCGGGACTGATAGCGGGATAGCAGGATACGATGATGAAGAAAAAGTGTTTGTTACATATCGACCATTCGAGCCAAATCAAATAAAGAGTGTTTGGAACTCAACTTTTGACCCAGATAATCCTGATTTTAGAAGATGATTGATTTCCTACAACTATTTGAATCCCCTGTTTACGCTTCAGATCTTGACCCAGATGATTTAGGAGAGCAGGACTGGCTAGAGGATTTTATAGATGATCCTTATCCAATCACGGTTGTTATCCGTGACAAACACCATCGTTATGAGAGCCTTGGTGGTGTGATGTACGAAATCGGTAATGAGGACAATACTCATTATGTCGATACCGAAGAGATTCAGGCTACCGAAGGTAACCAATTCTATGAGGATCACATCGAGCGTTACATCGAGTACCTTCAATATGGGGGCGTGATTGAAACATTTCCTGTCCAGCATATTGAGCCCCAAGTCATGAGCTTGAGCGCTATGGTAGACGAGATTCTGAATGATTCTGACCTCTTGTTTGAGTTCCTAGATGAGTTCAAGAGTGGCGTTACGCTTGAGTGGAAACGGGATTACAAAGAAGTAGATCGCCTATTGGAATACGCTTCTTGGATAAAGCCTTGGATGTACAAGAGCTGGGAAGAGGCCCTAGAAGCCCTTGGTGAAGATGGGCTGATTGAAGGTGATATCGACGAAGATGGCTGGGATAATATGCTAGAGCTACTCGATGATGTAAATACCTTCCGTAAGAACAATGCTGTTGGTGAGGAGTGGCATCTCAATGACATGAATCACCGTTTTGAAGCTGTTAAACGTATGGGTGTAAGTACTGTAATCGTGGAGGTAATATGATTGGTTTCTTACAACTATTCGAAAGTGTAACTGGTTCGCTTAAAAACTTCTCCTTTTCAGTGAAAGACCTAACGGTAGATGTTGAGGTGGACAATCGAGACGCTACACGTGCTTTGTGATGATTGATTTCCTACAACTATTTGAGTCAGTCGATTATGACATCAGAAGATCTCTTGGAGATGCAACATGGTTTGCCGTTACAACACAGGATGTGTACTCACTTAAATCGAGCTGGGGATTTAGCTACGTGGGCGATGACCTTGATGCTATTATACATTATGCCGATGAATCTAGGGAACCATTCCTAGTGGTTGGGATGAAGCCAACCGCTAAGCTAAAAATCCTACAACAAAGGTATATCCCAAAACTAGCCGAGATAGTAGGAATCCCCTGCCCCGATGATCCTAGTGAATACTATACTGTTCTGTATCATAAAGAAGCCTACGAGCGTCTGGCGAAACATGAATGGGATGGTGTTGAATTAAATGACGATCATTCAGTCGATGGAAACATGGAAGCTCATTATCATACCACGTTGGCGTTACGACCAGAAGGACTGGCTAAGATGAAAATAACTGGAAGTTGTCGAGCTTGGTATAATCCTGAAGGGGGATATGATTACATGGGGGGTTACGAGCTATTTACTGATGATTGATTTCCTGAACATATTTGAAGCACGACGTAACTCGGTAATCCTAGTTGACTTCCAGCCGACATACGCACGCTACCCCGTGGGGTTATTTTTAACTCAAAATTAAAGTAATGGAAGCGCGAAATAGTCCCAGATGGTTGGTAATAGTGTAGCTCTATGGTTGATTTTCTAAACATATTCGAGTCTGTAACATTAACTCCTAAAGACAGCTTTGAAGATCGTGATTCGTTTGACATTCACTGGAATGGTGAGCGTGTTGGGTATGTCAATGTAGGAACCGAGTACCCTCCAAGGGAAGCAGAGATACCGCGTATCATCGATATCAAGATATTCGATGAGTATCGAGGCAATGGCTTAGGTAGACAGGCTATCAAACAATTGTTTGCTAAATACGGCAAGCTCACTTCGGACAGGTCAGGACACACAACTCCTGCTGCGGAAAAGATGTGGCAAGATGTGGGTGGGCGCAAACCAGTTCCAGAAGATAATGTTCACCCCGATGTAAAATTTATTTATTCGGATGAACCTGATGAAATGCCTGACGTTCCGGCGAAGACCCTCCAACAAAACAAGGACTTCGCCAAGCAGCTTTTCAAGCAGAACGACCGTAGAAGCTTCCTCAAGCTCATTGGTTTAGCCGCTGCTGCGATTCCGATGGCTTCGGCTGGTGGTGATCCCACTAGCCACAAAGAGCGCTTAGAAGCCGCTTTAGAGCCTTACAACCAACTTTTGAAGGATCTGGGAGTTGAGACCTTCCTTTCGGACGATCGTCTGAGCAACACAACGGGCTATTGGGATGCTTTCAACGCCGAGATTGGATTCGATACACCACAGGTCAATCGTGTGGCAGAAGCAGTCGGTCCGCAGGTCTATGCGCTGGTGGCTTACCACGAGGTTCACCATGCTGTACTTGGCAGGGTTTGCCAAGAAATGTATGGTGCGGATTACCTTCAGAAGTTGGCGAATCTATGGCAAGATATGTGCCACGACATTGGCAAATTCACCTATAAGAAAGATGGCGAGCAAGTCTCTTTGTCTTATGGCGAGATAACACAGGCGTTGATTGCGCCGTACAAAAACTTTCAGGAGAAGATCACTGGCAAGGAGTGGACTGGTGATAACAAGAAGCTGGCAGAAGCTGCTCGTGCTTTTGGTGAGTTCCTTCAATTTGGTGTGACATCCGAAGCACTAATCAGCAGCGGCAAGGACTACGAAGAACAGGCAGAGGCGTTGAAGATACTTCGCGTGATCATGGCACAGCAGAGAGACCAGCTTGTCTTCAGTGGAAGTGTTGTTGATCGACTAAAGCAGCTTACCTCATTCCTGAAAAAGAAAATGGGTAAGATCGGGCAGCGTCAACCAGATGCACTTGCCAAAGTTGCACAACTCGCCAGTTCCATAAACGATGTGATGAACGCCGGAAGTTTGGAAGGTATGAAGTCAAAGCCAATGCAATGGAGGCACGACTATGGCTTGCCCCCACGTGATCGGTACGGAGGCAGAGGACCTCGAACCGAGAGTCGGGATTTCCTACAACTATTCGAGGCAAGGGGTGACGACGAGTTGAGATACCTCTATGAATATCTTTCCATGACGGATGAAGAGAAGCTTCTCGATATGGCTTACAACATGAGCTATTCAGACAATTGGATTGATTTCAAAAATCAACATGGTCTGGATGATGAAACCTTCTTTGACGAAATTTCGGAAGAACTGAAAAAAGAGTTTCTCGCTTCAATCGACTTGGAAAAAGAAGCGAATGAAATGATACGTTTAGATCCAGCTATGGCACCTGCATGGATCTCAATGGAAGCTATTTCCCCACCTCGATTTACCAACCTCGTTCATTACACGGATAACGCTTACTCAATCCTGAGGGATGGATTCAAGGGTTTTGCGGATATGCAAAGGCTTGCCCTGACAAGCTACTGGAACGATTCTGCTTACGCTAAAGGGGTGGATGAGGGTTATGCCTTCGCATTCGAAGAGGGTTATGGAGATGGTCATAAATATGGGTCCGAAAAAGTCTTGTTTGAAGCCCCTGCGGTCAAGGTTTATCACTGGGGAGATGATGAATACCAGTGGGTCTTCTGGACATCACAAGCCAAGAATATTAGACTGGAAGATGAAGAGGAGGAAGACTGGTAATGAAATTCTTACAATTATTCGAATCCACAGACCCTAATTTGCTAGCTTTATTACAGGAGCAGAGTAGTTCCTACACAGGTGCGTTGTATCACGGTGCGCCTATTTCTAAGCTTTGGGAAGAACTGAACAATAATTATTTCTTCTCATATATTAATGAGTTAAACGACTATAACCTATTTTCTACCACACCAAGGCACTATATCGCGCATCATTTCTTTGGAGGGGATGAGAATTGTGTTGTAGAATTTGAAGCGACGAACCTCCAAGTTGTCAGGCTCCCTGATTGGATTGTCGGTATCCTCAGTCTTGATACAGGTATCGATTGGTATAGTGATCACCTTGAAGAAATTAATGAACTGGCTCCTAAGTACGGTATAGAGAGTTACGGTGAAAAATATCAGCTTCCTCAAAACTGGTTATCAACAAATGTTCGGGCAGAAGCTTATCAGATGTATGAGCACGCTCATGGAGGGAATTCAGAAGACGAAATCAGTGTTGATTGGAGTATAGCTGGTGGGAAAAGTCTACATATCAACACTATCGAAATAAACGGAGAATATTTCGAAACTCCTAATGATGCTTTGAAATACATCGCTTCACTTTATTCTGAAGAAGAGTTGAAAGACGCGAGCGAGAATTGGTAATGAAAGAGTCTTGTTTGAAGGTTGAGGAGACTATGTACATGGATGACGCTATAATGAGTGGTGAGTACGCAGCATGGGCATGGGCTGGGAAACTACTTATGAATGAGATGACGGATGAACAGCATCTGGAACTCATCCAGTTCAGCGATAACGTGGCTCACCAAGGAGGTGTGTCGTTCTCGAAAGCTTGGAAGTTAGACAAGGCACTGCCAAATGCGTGGAAGAGCGCCGAACAAGTAGCATGACCTATCCAGAAACATACAGACCCTTTTCACCAGAGCCATCACCTGACTCCATAACCATAATGGAGATCGACCTTCAAAAAGGGCTCCATGAGGGTATGACTTTCGGCTTCGATGAAAATGGGGAGCTATTGAGTCGTGCAGGTATAGCTCACGACCGTTTAGCAGAGATCCACGGTTACGGTAACTTTGAGGATATCCCACCTACGGGTCGTTTTTGGGAGAAAGATGAGTTAATTTTTTTAGCATGGTGGGAGGAGCCAACTGAAGAGCATTTACATAAAGTGGTTCAAGGACATGATCTCTACGATAGAGTTATCTACCAGCTAATGCCAGGAGCCAGAGAGTATGTTCGATACGACGGTACTATTCCCAAGGTTGAGATAGATCAGGATCATGTGGACCTACTTCGACAGCAGCACCTTGATGCACTTGCTAAGAAAAAACTCCGTAAGGATAGTGTTGGTAAGTTTGGTTCCGCAGCTACAGCATCTAAAGCAAACAAGGCAGGATATTCCAGCCCTGCACAATTCAATGCTCAGCGATATGGTGAGGCTGTAGCGAAGTTCTTACAGCTATTCGAAACAAGGGGTTTGGACTTTCCACTAGATGATCCAAAGTTAGGAACTAGGTTCAGAGGAATGGAAGGGTATGGAATCTGGATGTTACCTTCGGGTAACATAATCCCCGTACCCGACAACCATGCTATCACGGCTAAAGAGTATTTCCCCGAAGCCCACGATCTAGATGAGGCGCGTGTATTAGCTTGGCGTGAAGGCTGGTTGTTAGTGCGTGCCTTGAAGCATAATTATAGTACTCCCCGATTGACATACGCGGGGTACATTCCTAACGATAGACAGGTTCGGAAACTTAATAAATGGGGCGAACTGCATGGATACGAAGTAGAGCAGGATACTAGTTTAAGACCAAGATGAATTTCCTAGACATATTTGAAGTTAAACAAACCCGTTTCGATAATTGCTTCTTGCGACTTTTCGAAATGGATCAAGAGTATGCTGACTATGCTTTTGAAAAACCTGCTGATATTCTTCCACACATATTTCAAGGAAACACATTAAGGCTAGCTGAGCCCCTCATGAATGGTAAAAAATATGAGGTTGAAGATTTTGCATCTCAGGAGCTAGGTGACTATTCCATTGACTGGGATAAGTGGGTAGGCTACAAACTAAGTGATGCGGACAAGAAGAATCCTACTAAGCTCAACAAGTTACTGAATAAGCGCAAAGTTGCTTTGCAAAAACAGGCTCAGCAACTTGACCCTGAAAGTGAGGAGTTCGAGCGTGTCAATAGTATGTTCGATCAAGTCGATCGTCTTCTCAAGATACCTGATCTTAAAGGTACCTATAATGCTCCATCTACGTTAGTTCTGATTTACAGCAGGGCTCCGATCGACACAATCAGAATGAGTGATCACGGAGACATTGCTTCTTGCCATAGCACGGGAGGTCAATACTTCTCGCACGCATTAGCAGACGCAGGTTGTGCTGGTGTTACGTATGTGATCACGGCTGAGGACTTTGAGCGCATAGAAAATCTACAGGCTCCAGAAATCTTCAGCGACTCCGATCGAGGTATTGAAGGTATTACCCCATTAGCTAGGACACGGATACGTGTTGTGTTCGGACCCAACGGAGAGCAAGTTGGTGTTCCTACCAAAACAGTTTATGGCTCTCGTGAGATTATCCGTGAGGATCTGTACAAACAGACTATGGCTTTCTTTAAGAAGCATCAACAAGAGCAAGCTGAAGCTTTTAGAGATACTCTAGGAACTCGAAGGGGAGGTACTTACGAAGATTGGGGGGATGGTGTAGCTGACAATTTCGAACGTATGTTTGGATTCAGACCAAAGATTAGCGCAGATAGTTCGGATGTAGATGATGTGAAGAACCGATTTGATTTTGGAGGTAGTGATAATGATATTGCAGAAATGATCACAGATCAGATTAGATCAGTAATATCGGATATGAGCGAAGACCCTGCTGGAATGTCTTATGATCTGTACGACGGTGAGAATTTCTCAATCTCCTATAGTAGCATACTAAGTTATGACGGAAATATAGAAAGGGCAAAGAAAATACTAAGCAGGTTACCAGGAACGATGCTCGAAGAAATCAAAGCAATATCTGATACGAAGCTAGAATTTACATTGAAGAAAACTTTAAACCCTAGAGAAGTTTTTACTTATGAATATGACCAGATGCAATACATAGATCCAAACCACATGGATGATTATGGAGATATAGACCTTGAGTTAGACACCCATGGTGTAGTCGACACATGGAATGAGCACGTTTTTAAGTTACGTAGCATGGTATCAGATGAATATGACTCAGAAGACGATAATCCTGATCTGAGTGAATACTATGTCCTTCAAGGTAAGTTATTAGGTGTTAACATAAACACTATATACATTTACAGTAACCAAGAATACACACCGGAATCAGACGAATTTCATGAGAGTACTGAGTTAGTAACCGCTATTGAGAGAAGAGTATTCATAACCGCAGAGCAAGGGTGTTTTTCGGAAATACATGATCATTTAGAAAAAGTGATACCATGGCTAGAAGCAGAATTCAAATCGACAAGTATCGTCGAACATTCAGAGCATACACCTCTGTTATCCGCTTCAAAACCATATCGACTGAGCGACTATCCTGCCGATGCTGCTGTCATCAAACTTGAGTGCATTGCCGTAGGTTTGAGTGACCCCTACAATCATGATACTGATCGAAATGAGTACGAGGACGTAGCTTTCCTAACAGGAGATTCATTTCCTAAGTTCCTAATACGTGCGCTAAACCGATTAGGTAAATATGAGTTACTAAATGATTAATTTCCTAGACATATTCGAAGCCATTTCAGTGGCTGATGCAAAGAAGATGGGGCTCTCTCGTGCGAAAAGTGGAGCCTATCGAAATAAGAAGCTCGAAGCTGCCTTCCAGGGGAAGGACCGACTTGTCTTCCCATTCGGTGATGTGCCTCTCAAGGGGAAGATCAAAGCTGCTCTAGCCGATGAGGGCTTTGTCATTGGTGACTTCAAGAAAGGTGTTGCGTATGAGCAAAGTGATAAGGAGCAGAAGCAGCCTCGTAAGATTGGTAAGCTCCTCCGTAAGCTAGGGCATGAGGACCTGATGGATCAGTTCAAGAAAGATACTGATCGAGACGATAACGACGAAGCGGAGTATAGTATTGTCATTAGCCGACATCCTTATGACGTTGCGGGTATGTCAACCGACCGTAATTGGACGAGCTGTATGAATTTAGGACTGGACTCGATTGTTCGCAGCTCAAATGATAAGGGGATCAATGCGCGTTATGTTAAGTCTGACATCCAGCACGGTAGCTTCGTTGCCTATCTGGTGAGCAACGATGATGTGCATCCAAATGGGAAGCTGGCATTGCGAAAGCCCCTTGCTAGGATCTTGATGAAGCCACACAAGAATGAATCTGGTGATACTGTCTGGTCACAAGGGAAGCTCTACGGAACTTACACTCCAGGGTTCTCGTACTTCATGAAAGACTGGTTGTTGAAGAACACCAATAAAGGTGCTTCGGGAACATATGCGTTGCAGAGCGGGTTGTATCCTGATGGTGATATGGCAATCGGATTTTCAAAATCAAATGCTTATACTGACGAGGCGCGGACATTCTTTGAAGCCATTAGCTATGAGAATGAAAAATACCTTGATAAGTTTGAGACAAATTTTGATTTTGGATATGACGACGGTCGGAGCTGCGAAGTCAAAGTAACATTTGAGTTTGATCCGAACGAGATAAAGATCGAGAGCGTTCGGTATGACAACAACCAGCCAAAACCTAAGTATGTTGAAAAACTGTTTGATGCTTTGACTGCGATGAACACCATCATGACGGTCGAGTTATTTGAGGAAACTAACTCGGTCGTGATTGAGCATTGGATGCCAGCACACGCACCCGATTATGGCTACTACGGAGATGAGGAAGACGAAGACTATGAACCTGAGATTGATTGGTCAGAAGAATGGGAGCACTATTTTGAAGCATATAATGTAGATGACTATTCGTACGTAGAGGAACGAAAGATCTTGATCGAGTTTCTGAAAGACGGTCCTGCCCAACATGAAGATGAGTATGTCAAAGCTTGGGATACACTACGTGACAGTGTTAAGGACAATCCTGCACTAGAGCGTCCGTGGGCAGAGATACAGCAGCTTTATGGACCAGCTAAAGAAGCCCAAGAAGTAGTGAAAAAGCTTTGGGAGATCGACGACCCAGAACAGCTTGAGGCGGCTACGAAAACGGAAGAGGTAGCCCAAGCGCACAAAGCTTTGACAGCCTTCTTTTCAAAGTATAGAACATTCAGACAAGACATCCTTCCAGTAGTTGCTAAAGCCTCCGAGATTATTCCATATGCTGAGAAGACAAACTTCTTCGCCCAGGTTGCTCATGTCCATCATATACGCTCAACGTTTGAATTCTTAGCGTATATCAAAAATCATACCTATACTAGAATGAAGGAGGTTGAGCGGAAGTATGATTTAGAAACTGCTTCAAAATGGTTGAAAGCCTCTGATGAGGTTTTACCAGTCGCACCTATGTACATACCATGATCGGGTTCCTAAACATATTTGAAAGTAATCCTAAGGCACTAGAGGACCTCAAAAAGAGAAGCATAGTAGCTTATAACCTACTCCATGCCTATAGCGTTGTCATGGACATGGATCTTGCTGATGATATCTACAAAGATACTAATGGGTTACACGTCCGTAGTTTGAGACCCTGGGGGCATATCTGGATTGGGTTCTGGTATCGTGACGATTATTACACAGTCGATCATACTTACAGGGGTATGGATACTTTCATGGTTGATATCATCGCACTGGACTTAGATGACGAAAGTCAGGGGCACTCGCTCAACCACGATTTTAGACATGATGAGATAACTGGGATAGCTAAGGTTCCAGCTTATGTCAAGAGCGTGATTGATAGTTGGTATGATGATGACGATGACGAAGAGGAATGGGTAGACCCAGACCCTGTAGGTTCACCTAGTAAGAAACTAGCTACAGTATGATTAGGTTCCTACGCATATTCGAGTCGGAAGAAGCATCTTGGGATGAGATCCTAGACTATGACGGTTATGAGATGTCAATGGATGAGGTGTGCGCTTTGCTAGATTCTCAGCGAGTTTCCTACAAAAGAGTAAAGTGGGATAACGGCGATGAGTGCTTAGCTATAAACCAGCCTACCGAAGATCGTTATCGGTCAGACATTACCGTATGGGATGGAAGTAGTCTAACACCAGGAGATGATTTCATTTGGGGACTTTCCGACATGGAATTATGGAGCTTAGTTGGTAAACGAACTGAGAAGCCTGATTTCTGGTCTAAGGATAATTGGGACTTCCCTGGAATTTGCTACCACAGTACCGAACCGGAAAACTTGGAGTCGATTCAGAAGTATGGTCTTACTCAACAGAATAAGACTCGTGGTCTGACAAACCGTGGAACTGGTGCTGCGGTCTTTTGCTGTACTGATCCGCACCACACTGAATTCTACGGTGAGCTACGTTTTCAAATCGACCTTAGCGCCATGCGAGCAGATGGGTACACCCCTGAGGTTGCAACCGAAGAGCCTGTTCAGGAAGCTGAAATGCAGAGTGCCGTAGCTCATGCGCTAGGCATAGAGAATTTTTACCCCGAAAGTTTAGATGGGGATGGAATCTCCGAAGAAACACTTGTTATCTTTGGTGACATTCCTCCTAAGTATTTATCAGTCGATGGGGATTAAAGCACAGAGTTTATTACAGACGTTGATATTTCTCTCTATTGTAACGAGCATTATAGTCATACCAA